>Ga0233433_10000392_pt1 | contig 47854 bp, 46 predicted proteins | sample SI_122_August201_5_FD_179868 | JGI IMG/M metagenome (GOLD analysis project Ga0233433, IMG submission 179868) | Seawater microbial communities from Saanich Inlet, British Columbia, Canada - SI_122_August2016_100_MG | ecosystem: Environmental > Aquatic > Marine > Inlet | place: Canada: British...
TGTACAACCCACTGCATCATTTTAATGACCTTGGGCAATTCAGCAAGTGCGGCCATGGATTGAGTATTGGAGAAGATCCATCCGGCCCAACTAGTAGCCGTCCAAAAAACGGCAGGTAAGTCCTCGGGGCTTACTTGTGTGAAAATCTGAGAAAACTCTGAGAGGGGAGCTTGTAAACGTTCGGGTTCGTGAATCCGTTGGGACAGTGCCCTTAGGCCATAATCCCTTGCGTGCAAATAGAGACCGCCAGCTCGTTGGGGGTTTTCATGTTCTATTAAGGTGGCGTATGAGGTATAAGCTTCTGCGGCCTTGATGAGAAGTTTACGATCATCTGGGGTAGCCTCGATAAGACCATCTAGGAGCAGTAGAAAGGTCGGCAAGCCGGATAATACCAGTTGCGGATCATTATGCTCTGCCGTCGCCCTGGCGACATCTTCAATTAAAGAGCCCATCATTACTGACTGTAATTGGGCTGCACAGCCAAGAAAATTTCCTGCCGAGATGACCCCCAGCAATACGTGTAATAACCAGGGGAATAACCGAGAACGTTGTTGTCTGGTAGGCGAGTACATAAGGTCTTGAAATATGAAGATACAGGGTATCTTAGTCAAGTTGGCAGGATTGCCCATATTATGGTTCCTCGTTAAGTCTTAGATGTCAATATGGATAGAATCGTTTCGAAGTGCGGTTTAAGGTGAAAAAAATGTCAAAATCGATGGCTGGGATCCCAGGTTATTTACTCGTTTTGCTTGTGGTGTACGTGGCGTATGGATTCAGCTTGAATAATGAATTCACCTATGACGATATAGGGCTTGTCCTGCAAGATCCAAGAGTGCACAATGGAGATTGGCGGGGGATATTGTCTCAGAGTTATTGGGGGGACAAAGGGGACGGATTATATCGACCGATAACTACCGCGAGTCTGGCGTTAAATTGGTGGGTGTGCCAAGATCGGGTATGGGGATATCACCTTGTAAACTTGATACTGCATTCCATTATTGGGATAATGTTGCTCTATATCGGTCGCAGGACCGAGCAGGGGAAAACGGGCTTGGTCGTCGCCTTAATTTATAGCCTTCATCCCGGGCCAAGCGAAGCCGTATTCAGCGTCGTCGGTCGCGCTGAATTATTGGCATGTTGTTGTGGCTTAGCTGCGATTATATGCTGTGTCCGCCAATTGCAAGACTCCGGGCCTGGGGTAGGATGGCGATTGGGGATTTTTATAGCACTTTTGTGTGCTATCTTGGCCAAGGAAAATGGCGTGGTTTTTGCCAGCGGAATCGTTGTCTGGCGTATTTTTCTAAATTCTAAAGTAGATGGTATCGGCGGGATTGCGATTTTAGCGACTGTCGCTGCTCTTGCAGGTAAGTGGTTGGCGATTGGAGTTTTCCAGCCTGAGAGTATTGGCTATTTGGATAACCCCCTTGCCTACGAATCAGTGGATTCGCGCCTGGCCAATGCCTTCTCTCTTTCTATTAGATCGGCATTGAAATTAATATTTCCTTACCCCCTAGTTGTTGATTATTCCCCCCAGCAGATCCCCTTGTTCGCTGAGTTGACTATGCCCGATGTATGGGTGCCAATGCTATTGGTAATCTCGCTGGGGGGATGGGCTGTTGTTCTCATGATTAAAAGACCGGAATATGCAATATGGACCACTTTGAGCGCGGGTGGAATATTGCTTGTTAGTAATATCTTTGTGGTTACCGGTACGATTTTTGCCGAGCGCTTACTCTATATTCCGGCACTGGGGTTCTCTATGGCTTTAGGGCGGCTGCTAAATCGGTTACCTGCAAGGATACAGATTTCCTTTATTGCAAGTTGGATCTGTATTGCGGTAAGTATCTTGTGGAGTCGTGGGGAAGATTGGCGTAGTGATTTAAGCCTATTTACCAGTGCTGTTGAAGTGCATCCGCTCAGCGCACGCAGTCATTATGGCCTTGGGTTAGCCTTGCATCGAGAAAGCAAGCTCAGGCCGGCCTTAAAAGAGTATGATCAGGCTCTAAATATATACCCACGTTACTTTGAAGCCCGTCTAAATCGTGCGGCAGTACTACTTGAATTAGGTAAGTATCCAGATGCTATCGCAGCATATCGAGATATTGTTGATCAGCGGCCTAGGCATTTTCAAGGGCGTTATGCGCTGGCTTTACTGGAGTTCAATTTCGGAGATCGGTCTCTGGCGAAAAGTATGCTTTGGCAATTACACGGCGAATTTCCGAGGCGAATCGATTTATTGTGCGATCTAGTTCGATTGCTTGCTGGGCAAGGGAATCGAACCGAAGCATTGGGATTGCTAGCAAACGGTTTAATTCTTGAGCCCGCGAATGAAGAGCTGCTGCTTCTGCAACAGGCGGTTAACCCTGGGGTAGATTAATCGCTTAAGTAAGCTTTGGGGGATGATGTTGCAGCAGTAAGGCAAGCCCAAGGATCGTCTTGTTCCGCACAAGTTGAAAATACGGATAAAGAGCGAGTGAAATCTTGTTGGTGAATATTGTGGATAGCCAAAAATAGTTCCTGTTTCGAATTGTAACGGCGATAAGAAAGCAAACGGGCGTTATTGGGTTCCCAATTTAAAAATCCATCATAATTGAACCGGGTAAATCTATTCTTGATTGTGGTATAGTCGGATTTACGACGGTCGAATATGCCTATTCTTTGTCTTAGAACCTCTTCAAGTGGCAGGTCGAGATTGTAGAGCGAGTCGAGTGAGGATACCGTTTGCGACATAAACTCGCGGAAAAGTTGAATGTCTTCCCGCTGTTCGATGGCCTCCTGTAAATATGGAGTGTCGGGTCCAAAGTGATGCTTAAGAAAAAGGAGTGATCCCTGGCGGCCAATAAAAGTGGCTAGGCTTTCGTTGAAATCGGTGTGTCCTGAGCTATAGGCCGTTGCGTGCGTTAATTCGTGGATGATTAAATCAGCTAATTGCCCTGGAGAATATTCTAACATGCCGCTGAGTATAGGGTCGGAGAAATAGCCCAAGGTACTATACGCTCCAACTGGGCGGACAATCGCATCATATCCGGCTGCAATCAGGCGATCCCGTTCGGTATCGGCCTTTTCTTTGTAAAAATAACCTTTGTACGGAACGGTCCCAGCGATGGGAAAGTCCCATAGGAAAGGGGCAAAGCGATCTGGTGGCGAAGCGCTGACATTCCAACTGATAGGTTGGCCTTTGGTGTCATAAAAACTTGTATAGCTATCATGGGTTTCTAAACCCAACGTGGCAGCGAAGTTGAGCATCGACCGGATCAATGCAAATTTCTTGCGATGGTCCTCGTTTAAAAGGGGAGAGGCGAGTAGGTCTTCGATTGGCCGACGGTTATAAAGGATTCTCCCCTGCCCAAGTGCGAGATGGGTATAATACTCTATATTGCAGCCAGGTAAATAAAAAAGGCCGAGCCCCACAAAAAGGACTCGGCCAAATCGAAGTAAACGTGAATACACTAAGGCGAAGCTGTCTGTGGAGGTGATGAGGCTTTTTCCATCGCCAGATTGACTTGGCTCATTTGCTCATTCAGCTTGCGTATAAGTTGGTTGGCCTCACGAAGGGTGTTTTCGACTTTGACTACCAATCCAGAGTCTAAAACACCCTGCTGCTCTATATTCCAGTTATTGATGGTAGCCTCGTAGGCATTGAGGCGTAAGACCATTAATTTTTTAATATCGGCATGTAGGGGGGCTAAAAGCAGCGGTGGGGCTATTTTCTCAAATTGGCCAATCGCTGCTTTTAATCGAGGAAGTCCTTTTCCCATGGCCAGAGCGAGGTTGGCCGTTGTTGCTTGACCAGAGGTCCCAACGGCCTTATTAACCTCAAGATGAATCTTACCGACTTCTTGAATGAATGGGTTTATGGAGTTTAGGTAGCCTTGGACTTGACCCAAGTCACCATATGGGGTTTCCACGGTCTGGGCTGATTCAGCCGGTACTGGTTGCGGAATGGGTTGGTCTGCTTCTTGCCCAGAGCTGCATCCCAAAATAAAACAGAGTGCAGGTATTGCTAATCGCTGCATAGTATGCCTTTGGAAACAGGTTTTATAGATTATTCAAGTTGCTCTGTGCTGTGGCGATACCCGAATGAGCGGTTGGGGACCCTGGCTTGATCAACAGGGCTTTTTCAAAATGTTCAATTGCATCAGTCCAGGCACCTTCATCCAAATGTAATTGACCCAATCCCAAATAAGCGCGTGAAGCGTTAATGTTTAGTTCAATAGCTTTAGCAAATGCATCCTTGGCCTTTGCTGAGAGTCCTTGGCTGGCGTATAGCAAACCCAACTGAACAAAGGTGGTCGGATAATTCGGGTTAGCTTCAGCTGCTTGTTCTAGGTGGAGTATTGCTTTATCAAATTGGCCGTGTGCTTGATGTATGTCGGCCAATTTTCCCAAGGCTAGGGGGTGCCCTGAGAAAATATCCAAGGTTTGTTCAAAAAAGGAAATTGCGGTGCTGTCGTCGCCGGCCTCAAGCGATCTGATACCGAGATCATAGGTGATATTCATAGCCCTGTGCAAATAACGATCGGCTACGCCTTGCTTGCCTTGAGCTTTATAAGCCCTAGACAGACTGGCGTAAACTTGTGGGTTGAGGGTATCTATGTGCATAGCCATCCGATAAGATGCGACGGCTTCTGTTATTTCCCCCTGAGCCAATCGCTCATCGCCTTGAGCTAGATGCTCTTCAGTGGTTGACGGAGTATCTGTGCAACCACCTAGTGAAACAGACAGGACGAATAGGAATGAAAAGACCGATTTCATGCGCAATTTAAACCGGGCGTCAATCTTAAGACGATTTAGGAACGATTTTCTCACCATCAAAAATCACGTTGCCTTCTTTGTCGAGGATCTGGCCATCGGTGGTAAATTCATATTTCATCGATTGTCCCAATGTTAAGTGTCGTTGAACCTCAGCCAGATCTTTGTATTTTTCGATCAATTTTTCTATCGGGCCCTCGAAGGATGTTTGTTGCCATTTAGGGCGGTCTTTATTGTGGGCAGCACGTTCTTCGGCCGTCATGATTGGTAGCCGTTCTGCGGCGGGGGGAAACCGGCCTGCCATCGCTTGTTGCCGTCGATATTTTTCGTGGCGTTTCTCAGATTCGGTTAACAATTCATCCGGGACGGCTTCAAAACCCGTGTCTTGGTTGGCCCCTTTGCTCTTGCGCTTTTGCTGTTCTTCTTCGACCTCACGCGTTAGTCTCTCTTGGCGCTCTTGGTCAAGGCTGTCGTCGGTCCCTAATTTTCGTAGGACATTTAATGCAGCTTTATTCATAAAAGAACTGCCTTCCTGATCGAATTTGGGTAATTTGAAGTAGTTTTGACCGCTGAATCTTATCACATAAAGATATAAAAGGGGTTGGGCATTTGGCAAATCCAAATTGCCATGGTTATTATAGTGGTGCAGCAGGGATCAAAGCGGTATTACGAAAATCAACTAACTACAGCTAAGGTCTTGAAAAATAATGGCAAAGAAGAAAGATAAAGCGAGCGAGGGCCCGGATTCCAGGGATGAGAAAATGAAAAAGATCAAATCATTGATTAACAGCAATAGCGAGGATGCGGCCAAAGTTCTTAAAATGTGGCTGAGCAAAGCGGGAACGGACAAAGACAAAAAGTAGTTGTTAACTCGAATATAGGTATGGAGATGCGTATGGGTTTTTTATCGCGTTTTTTTTCAAATGATATTGGCATCGATTTAGGCACAGCGAATACGCTTGTATTTGTCAAAGGTGAGGGGATTGTTCTAAATGAGCCCTCGATTGTAGCAAGGCAGGCCGCTACAAAGAAAGTCATTGCGGTGGGTACGGAAGCCAAAGAGATGGTCGGGCGTGAAAACTCAGAGATCCAGATCATTCGTCCGCTTAAAGACGGAGTGATCGCTGACTTTGAAGTCACTGAAGAAATGATCCGCCATTTCATTCGAAAGGTCCAAAAAAACAAGCTTTTTGTACGTCCTAAAATCGTAGTTTCAGTTCCGTCTGGGAGTACTGAAGTCGAAAAGAGGGCGGTGCGCAACTCTTGTGAGCGGGTTGGGGCTAGGGAGGTTTATCTCGTCAGCGAGCCGATGGCTGCGGCTATCGGCATCGGCCTCCCCGTTGAACAGGCCATTGGTTCTATGGTTATAGACGTTGGCGGTGGGACAACAGAAATAGCCGTCATTGCTTTATCGGGCATTGTCGAGCATGAATCCCTGAGAGTTGCCGGTGATGCAATGGACCAAGCCCTGATTGATTGGATGCGAAAAAAATACAATTTATTGATCGGTGCAAGGGGGGCAGAAATCCTGAAATGGCAAATCGGATCAGCTATGCTTTTGGACTCTGAAGAAGAGGCTCCCGTGCGAGGGCGTGATATGGTTGCTGGTATTCCCAAAACCCTACAAGTTGGTTCGTTGGAAATTCGCGAGGCTTTAAGTGATCCAGTTGCGCAAATAGTCGCCGGGGTCCGCCGTGTTCTCGAACGGACACCACCTGAACTCGCGGCCGACATTCTCGACCGAGGCATGGTTCTAAGCGGCGGCGGCGGTAAAATGCAAGGTTTGAAAGAGCGCTTAATTGAGGGGACGAGCCTTCCGACCTTTGTCGATAGCGAAGACCCGCTCTCCGCCGTTGTTCGAGGCAATGCCAAGATTCTCGAAGAATTTGAGCGCTATCGCAAGGTTTTATTCTGATCAATATGACCAACACCCGTGGGTTACTCGCCATTGGATTTGCCGTTGTGTGCTCCCTGAGCTTAATGGGGTTGCCTCATCCATATAAAACCTATGTCGCCGAACAAAGTCGAGCTGGCCTGCTTGCGGCAAGCCAATGGATGTTTTCGCAAGCAATCCGCTATGCTCGTAACGAGGAAAAAAGTCAATTTCTCCTCACCCAGAACGTTAAACTAGCCCTAGACAATATGCGGCTACGGGAAGCGGCCTGGGAGAATGTCAGGTTGCGAGAAGCACTTGCTTTTCGTGGCAGTGAAGGCGCCAAGGGGGTAATACCTGCAGAGGTAATAGGTCGGGATCCCGACCAGATATACGATACCATTGTGATTAATGCAGGTTATGATCATGGTATTCGCAAGGATATGCCGGTTGTAACAGCGGCGGGGTTGGTGGGACATATTGCACAAGTTGGCGATTCCGACTCCGTAGTACAATTGTTAATGCGTTCGCGGGTAAGTGCACTGGTTCAATCCACACGGGTCCAAGGAATCGTATCGTGGTTGGATGGGCAACGTTTTCGGTTGCGTTTTGTCGAAGCCAGTAGCTTCGTAAGAGAGGGAGATAGAGTAGTATCTTCGGGGTTGGGTGGGCGGTATCCCAAGGGAATTCCAATCGGGACGGTTGTTGAAGTCAGCCAGGTAAAAAGGGATTTGGTTTTTCAACAAGTATTCATCGAATCGAATGTGGATTTTCCGAATCTCGAAGAAGTCTTCGTCATAGTTAAATAGGTCAATGAATACAGGGGCATATAGCATTGTCGCTCTTGACAGAGAATGGGCCGTGCCGTATTCTTAAAACGGCTGTTGGCTAAGTACTTACCACTTTTAAAGTGCCTTTTAGGTCGAGGGAGGAAGGTCTTGACGAAAGCTGATATTGTGCGTCTTATCGCCCAGGGGACTGGGTTAACTAAGACGGATACTGCGGCTGTCGTTGATGGCTTCATCGAGTCTGTAATAGAGGCATTAGAACGTGGGGATCATATAGAAATTCGCGGTTTTGGCACCTTTAAGGTGGTCGAAAGAGCGCCGCGGACGGGCCGAAACCCTAGAACGGGATCCGAAGTAAAAATAGATAGCCGAAAAGCTCCGACTTTTAAGGCATCAAAAGAGTTGCGGGCACGAGTTGAGAATGAAAACTTAAAGGACAAAGGTCCAGGGGAGAAGAAAGATGCCGTGTGGCAAGAAGAGAAAGCGGCATAAGATCGCTACTCACAAGCGTAAGAAGCGACTCCGTAAGAATCGTCATAAGAAGAAGAATATCTAGGCGAGTGGGTTAGTAGCTCAGCTGGATAGAGCACCGGTTTCCGGAACCGGGGGTCCCAGGTTCGAATCCTGGCTAGCTCACCATTGCATCTTCAAATTTTGGTCGGCATTCATAGGTCGGGGTGTGGCGCAGCCCGGCTAGCGCGCTTCATTGGGGTTGAAGAGGTCGCTGGTTCGAATCCAGTCACCCCGACCATTCTTTAAGGGCTATGAGTCCCTAGGGGCTTGTAGCCTTTGCATGTCAAATATGAACGGGGTGTAGCGCAGCCCGGCTAGCGCACCTGCTTCGGGAGCAGGGGGTCGCCGGTTCGAATCCGGCCACCCCGACCATTGATAAGTCCTTGTAAGGGTTAACCTTGCGAGGACTTTTTCATGTGTAAGCCCTTCCGATAACGTTCAATATGCACAAATCGAGCAAGCCATTCGTGGCTTCGCCCAGCAACCCGGTGAGCTCTTTGTCGTCACCGGGCCCGTGCTCGTCGAGTGCTTGCCCAGCATCGTCTCCGTGCCCCAGCACTACGAACAAAGGCGGTGCTGGATATTCAAGGAACCGGAGGTGGGCGGGATCGGCTTTGTGCTGGCGAACGCCAGGCGTATATAGTCGTATAATAATTAATATGTAAAATATTCAAAAAATTAAAACCTCAGTGGGCCCCCCAAAATAAATCTTACCGTCGATGACTCTGTGTGACGTGGTTGCGGACGATGACCGAGGCAAAGCGAGTGGGGGACACTCGCTTCTTCAACGCTGTGAGCACAGCCGTAATAGCTGAGTGAGCTCAATCGTACGTTTACATAGGTTGATGTAGATAGGTGACTAAATTGGCACGTGTTTGTACCCCAATCAGAGCCGGAAGCGCTCTCGCAGCGTTGGCGGCCACTCCTCCTTCCACAGCCCCACCAGTCGCTCGAGCGTGCTGTGCTCCATCGCCACGTGCCGCCGTTGCGGGGCCATCACCTGCCGCAACTCCGCGCTCCGCTGGCGCACGCCGTCGATCCGCCCGCTTTGGTCGTTGAAGCGCATCCCTCCGATACTCACTCCGTCGGCGACCCATGAGATGTGGAATCCCTTGCGCGGCTCGGTGTCCTCCGAGTGCCAACCGGCGTGGAGAAGAGACTGCGAGAAGACTTGGGCGTAGCCGCGGGGGGCGGCCATGGCGGTGGGCTCCAGCGCTGCGAACCAGCGGGCGTCGGGCTCGCCCTCGGCCTCCCAGCGCGGCCCATGTCGCACCGGGAGCGGGGAGTTCGGGTTCGCCTTCCAGCGCTGCTGCATCTCCTGCCAGTGCGCGCCCAGCCGCTTGTGGCTGCCCTTGAGTACTCGCATCGCGGCGCGCTCGGCGGGCACGTCGTTCAGCCAGAACCAGATGGCCAGGTGCTCACGCCGTGGCGTCGCCTCGAAGTCCTCGGTCGTCACCTGCACATCTGTGTGCATGGAATTGGCCCACTCCGACCGGATCCCGTGCTTTTCCGGCCAGTCGTTGCGCTGGGCTATCTCGTTCGTCTCCGCGCGGTCGATCCCCGTTCCCGCGCGCCCCGTCTCGAGGATGAAGACTTTGTCACTGCGCAGCACCTGCTTGGCGATCTCCTCGAACACCGGCGCCGAGATCAACTCCACGTAATCCTGGTCTTCAAGGATGCTGCCCTGCCCAGTATCCCCCTTGGCTTGGCGATTCCACGCGGTCTCAGCCCTGTCCAGCAGGTCCAGGCTGAGGCGCAGGTCCACCAGCACCGCGCCGTCGTCCTCGAAGGCCTGCATCTGCGCGGCATCGAGGGGGGCGGTCATGGCCGGTCGGGTTGCTTCTGCCTGACCGTTGGCGCTCTGAGATTCTGTCTGCATAATACATTACCCTCTCTGGCATCTCTGGCGACCTCTTACATCCGTTGCTGAGGCGGCACACATTATGGAATTGACTGTTGGACAAAAATTGGCAAATATCTTGAGGGCCAACAGACCGATATACATACATGTAGAGTGGTATCAGCACCGAAAAAAATACAATGTATTACATTTGTCCAGTATAAAGTGGTTCCGGGGTTAATGGGGGGCGCCTTTGCCACCTCTGTTCGGAATGGCCGAGTCGCGAGGCCCACCGGCGTGCAGATGGGCAGTGTGGGTTGGCCGGCGCACCTTAGGGGCAAGGGCCTCGGGGTTGGGTGCCTGATAACGCGGTGGCTGCGCAACGGTATCTGGGCTACCGAACAGAATTATGCTGGGGCTCAAATTGAGTGCGCACACGGTGCAGATAACGTTTGACCTGGAAGAGTGTCTTTATGGTTCTGTTGGCGATATTGATGTTAGTCTGGTTCGCGCCATATAGACCTGCGCGCGCAAGCCGAGACGACTTTATAGCTGCTCGATTCCACTAACCACCGACTATTCAAAAGCAATGCCGATGGAAGCTCACTGACTACGCTTATCAATGGCGCTCCATTGAATGGCCCCCACGGAATTGCCGTCGATCCAATCAACGCGCACATTTACGTCGTCAATATCACTTCGGCTGAGGTTTACCGTACGGACCTCGATGGGAATAATCGGGTTGTCTGGTTCACTCAGGACTGAATGAACCTGTCGGTATAGAATTGGATGTCGCAGGCGGCTATTTTTACGTTAGTGATAGAGCTGAAAATAAGATCATTCGCCACGATTTGGATGGCAGTAATGCGACAGATGCTCTGACCATCAGTCTTAACTGGCCGCATAACTTTGCGCTGGACCTTATTAGCCAACAAATTTTATGTTGCGAGTCGTACTGCGGGCGAGATTTTGAGCGCCGACCTTAGCGGTAATACCGGTATTGCGGTACTTGTTTCCAATGGTCTAAGTCAGCCATATGGAGTAGCTCTTGATCTCGCCGCCAATCACGTGTATTTCACTGAATTCACTACTGGAACCATTAACCGCGTCGATTTTGATGGTACGGGGGAGGTGGTCATTGTCGCTGGGCTCAATCGACCCACCGGACTACGATTGGATGCGACGAACGGGTACCTGTATTTTACCGAATGGGCGGGCCAAAAAGTAAGGCGCGTCGATTTAGATGGGAGTAACCTGACGGACATTTTGGTTCCGGGAGACGGATTAGGGAACATGATTGACCTCGAGATATACCGTCGACCTTCTTCTGGGACATCGGAGACTGCAATCCATTATATATCCTTTCGAAGCGAGATTCCGCTGTTGCTTCTACTTGCCCTTACCGGCTTATGGCTAATCAAACCGCCAAGAAAGTGATACTGTCACTAAGCGGAAGGCATGTGCATCATTTGTGCACGGACTGGGCTAAAATGGTCAAAAATAGAATGAATTAAACCGCAAGCATGATCGACGTAGTCGCTTATTTAACAGGCTCTTATGAATTGCTGCTAATTAACCAGAAAAGCCCCGGTTCGAATCCGGCTACCCCGATCACATATCGCTTAAGCAATAGAGGTTTTTTTGCTCGTTTAACTAAGCCCTTCTATTGTCGGACAGTTATTGTCTGGGATAATGGAAGGGCTTTTGTTTTAGATTAAGACAACCGTTCATAACAATAATTGCGTATAAAATAAATTATGAAAACCACAATATTAATAACAGGTGCAACGGCAATAGGAAAAACAGAGATCGCTCTTGATGTTGCTAAATATTTGCCTAAAGCTGAAATACTTTCTGTTGATTCTCGACAAATTTATCGATATATGAATATTGGCACAGCCAAAGTTAATCAAGAACAGAGAGAGCGGTTTCCGCATCATTTTTTAGATATGCTCAATCCTGATCAAAAATACAGCGCGGGAGAATATGCTCGTGCGGCTAGAAACAGAATTCATAAAATATGGGATAAGGGAGGGGTTCCTCTATTGGTGGGAGGTACCGGATTGTATTGGCAAAGCGTTTATGATGGATTTTTTATAGAAGATGAAGATATAGACAGTGCAGATATCAGGAACAATTTGCAACAAAGATTAAAAGACGAAGGAATAGCTCCATTATACAAGGAATTGGGAGATATTGATCCCATAGCACAAAACCGAATAGAAGCTGGAGATATACAACGGATAATGAGGTGTTTAGAAATCGTATTGAAGAATGGCAGGCCTTTAAGTGAATTATGGAGAACTGAAGGTTCAACTACTCTTGGATGCCATTCTTTGATGGTAAACCTCACCATGGACCGAGAAAAATTGTATGGTCGAATTAACGCACGAGTAGATTTAATGTTGGAACAGGGGTTGGTGCAAGAGGTGGAGAGCTTGCTTGAAATGGGCTATGGTCATGCTGCCTATGCAATGGGGACTATGGGATACCAGGAAATAGAGGCCTATATTGCTGGGCGCATTTCAATCGAAGAGGCCATTTCCTTGATAAAGCAGAGAACTCGGAATTTTGCAAAACGTCAATTAACCTGGTGCCGACGGGATCGTCGTTTGTGGGAATTGAATTTTGAAGATTGGGGTAAACGGGGTGTTATTCAACGAATAGTTAATGGGTGGCAATACAGGCAGGGAGGGGATGGGTATGTTGACATGGTATGAGCAGTCTCATATTTTATATGATTGAAAATTGCGGGAGTAGTTCAGTGGTAGAACGCAAGCTTCCCAAGCTTGATGTCGCGGGTTCGATCCCCGTCTCCCGCTCCATAGCATCACATTGTAGTCGTCCGGCCATATATGAGGTCGGGCGATTTTTTTATCATATTTTCGGAGCGCTATATAAATACCGTCCGATACAAGTAGTAAGGGATCGACTACTATTGCGGGTTAAGTTTTAATATTGTAATTTCCATGTAGTACATTCGTAGAGATGGCTTTGTGTGCATTTTTAATGTCATTTAATCCAAGTAATCCCCCAACTCATTGTCCTGCAGTATGATGTGGGTAATTTGTTGTGAGCTATAGTTTGGGGGATATTGCTTAGGTATTTAGATTGAGTATTCCGATGAGAAATATGCCATTAATACTGCTATCGCTCGTACTGGTAGCTTGTGGCCCAGCCAAGGTAGTTCAACAATCTCCCCTTGATACAGCGAGCAATCACTATCAACGTGGTCTGCTGAATTTTGATCGCGGTGATATGATGAGTGCCCAGCGAGAATTCGAAAGGGCAAGGTTATTGGAGGGTGATTTCCCGGGTTCTTATGTTGGTTTTGCCTTGGTCGCAATGCAACGCGGAGATTTTTTTCGCGCTCGGAAAGAAATCGAGATGGCGTTACACAAGGAAAACGAATTTGTCGATGCCCATATTGCCAAGGGGCGGATCGCAACGGCAGAAGGAATTGCGAGGGGGGAAGCTGCCAATAAATGGCTTCCAGAGGCACTCAGGGCTTATAGAAAAGCCCAGGACATTAATCCGGAATATCCTCCAAGCTACTTTTTTGCAGGACAAAGTTACCTGCAGGCTCAAAATTTGCCGTTGGCTCGCGCATCCTATACCCGGCTTATTGAGCTCAATCATGGCCCCTTTGTTGCAAGGGCAATGCACAAAGTCGAACAGATCCAAATGATCGAGCGGGCGGCGCCCGGTACTCGGGTGGGCATAAAAATTGCCTTGGAAGAAGAAATTAGCCGTGGGGAATTGGCTGTTTTATTGTTAGAAGAATTGAAACTCGCAGAATTAGTATTAAAGCGTCGACCTATTAACGATGGGGCTAATTTTCAAACTCCAGACGATCGGGCTAATTTATCAAATCCTTCTGAAGCTGTTGATATAGGTCATTATTGGGCAAAGCCATGGATAGAGGAAATACTGGCCCTCGGTGTTCCGGGGCTAGAACTGTTTCCAGACCATTCGTTTCAACCCGAGCAAGCCTTGACAAGGGCCAATTATGCCCTGGTCAACCAAGGGATATTGGTCTTACTGAGCGGGGATCGCTCACTGGGCATTCGATATGTGGGGGAGTCGTCAAGATTTCCCGATGTTAGAAGTGATTTTTATGCCTATAATGCTATAGCATTGAGCACTGAACGCGGGTTTATGGCCGCGGATAAACGCACGGGCCATTTTTATCCAGAGCGAACTGTTTCAGGCGCTGAAGCGTTGTTAATGGTCAGAGAATTGCAAAATTCGTTCCGTATGGAATTTTGATGTCGTTATATGCTATAGCCATCGCACTGCTCGGCATATTATACATGCCACTACAGGCCGATGTGCTATCTCGGGTAAAAGCTAGTGGTTTAGGGTACATTTCGACCGGAGATCTTGCCGGAGCCTTTGCTCAGGCTAAAAAAGCTGCGATGCGCGAAGCGGTTGAATTGGGGGTTGGTACTTTGATTAGTGCTGAAACCCGAGTGGATAATTTTTCAGTATTAGAAGATTATATTCTGAGTCGAACCGATGGGTATATTCGATCATATGAAATTATCAAACATGGTCTGATTGATCAGGAAACATATCAAGTCGATATTGAAGCTGTCGTAGAGCTTGGGAATTTACACCAGCGATTGGACGCATTGGAACTGTTGATCACCCACGCTGGGAATCCATATATAATGTGTATAGGGCGAGATCTATATACATATGGTGAAGAGGGCACGAGGGATCTATCGGCAACTTTGCTGAGAGGTTACCTGCTGCGCAAAAGTGCTCGGTTTAATCTTTCGGCTCCGATGAGGATCGAAGATGGATCGTTGGATCAGGCCGCCAGTGTTGGTTTCGAGCAAGGTGCTGATATTGTCGTTCGGGTGGAAGCTCTAGTGGGAGAGGTTCCTGATTCCGCAGTGCCCTTTTCTGGGACCTCACTAAAGGGGTTAGGTTTATACTCTGCGACCGCCGAAATAAGGCTTGAAGCCTTATGGACTGATACCGGTGAGGTATTTGCATCGTTGGTGCACAGTGAAAGGGGGGCCGATGTCAATTTGGCATCAGCTGGGGATAAAGCCCTGCGAAACGGCATGGAAAAGATCTCGGGAAAATTGATATCGCGCTTAGCAGAAAATTGGCGTGAGAAAATGTATTCTGGGCGCCTGGTTCGTTTGGTGGTTGCGGGGGAATTCGCCCGCATGGGAGAGTTTGAAAATGCCTTCCCATATCATGTATCCGGTGTCGAGAAAATCTATCGTCGCAGTTATAACAAAGGAGTAGCGGTGTTTGATATTCGCTGCAAGGAAACGGGTTTTACTATCGCCCGGGATATAGCGGCTAAGGGCATAGAGGGCATTGACCTAGATATTGTGCAAGTCTCGCCTAATCGCATTCAACTGCAAATATTAAATTAATGGTCACCGTTAAAGAAATCGAGCCGGGCAGCCTCGGAGATCGATCGGGATTTTGCGTCGGAGATCGTATTTTACGTATTAATGGCGAAGATGTGCGAGATTTAATCGACTTCCAAGTCACTAGCGCGGATGCAGCTCTACTGATTGAGGTTGAGCGGGGTGACGAGGTATATGAAGCCGAAATCGAACGCGAAGCGGGTGAGACCTTTGGTTTGGTTTTTGAAGATTTGCGGTTGCGTAGTTGTAATAACAAATGTGTGTTTTGTTTTATCCACCAAATGCCAAAGGGAATGCGGCGCAGTCTCTATTTTGAGGATGATGATTTTCGGTTATCGTTCCTGCACGGTTCCTATGTGACGCTGACAAATGTCCACGAAAAGGATATCGATCGAATTATCGACCAGGGGCTTACCCCGCAGTATATATCCGTACATGCTACCGACCCCGAGCTTCGACAGATTCTCCTTGGCCGCAATAAAGAGACCGTAGATGTCAACAAACGTCTGGAAAAACTCGCTAAAAACGGCATTGAAATGCATACCCAAGTCGTCGTTTGTCCGGGTTTGAACGATGGTGAGCATCTCGAACGGACCGTTGCTGATTTAGCCGTTTTTTATCCTGCCGTTCGATCTGTAGCGCTCGTTCCCGTGGGGTTGACCGATCACAGGGAAAAACTAGCAACGCTCAAACCTGTGACCCCCGAAATCGCTTTGGAATATGTAGCATTTGCCGAAGACCGAGGCGCCGATTTTAAGCGGCGATTTGGCGAGCGCTTCGTATATGCAGCAGACGAATTGTTTTTATTAACGGGTCGGGACCCACCGCAAACATCGTATTACGATGCATTTCCCCAACTCGAGAATGGTATTGGGATGGTTCGCTCGTTTCTCAATACTTGGTCTGCAAAATTGGGGAATTTGCCGGTGGGGATTCCAAATTTCTCCCGCATCGGCTTGGTGACGGGACGGTTGGCCGCGCGTGTTTTGGATCCGTTAGTTCACAGGCTAAATGAAATTGAAAATTTCCAGGTAGACCTTTTGGTTGTGGACAATGATTTTTTTGGACGAGGTATTACCGTTTCCGGCTTACTTACAGGGCGAGATATTGCAACGAGAATCCAGGATGGAGCGATGAGAGATCTAGTTTTTTTGCCGCCTAATTGTATAAACGGAGATGGGCTTACTTTGGATGATATGACCGTTCCACAGCTAGAGGAGATGGTCGGAACCCCTCTTTCAGTTGGGGACTATGATTTAATTGGCTCGATTGAAGGCTATTGGGCTGATCAGTGCATTGCAGTTCAAGGTGAAGGCCGTCAGTTAAATGAGTTAGGGTATTATATTGGGCGAAAAAATGACAGAAATTAACCCGCCTCCGGGAGACCAAATCCAGTTGATGGGGCGCTTGAGGCCCGTCGTTGCGATCGTTGGGCGTCCCAATGTTGGAAAATCAACTTTATTTAATCGGATATTGGGTACTCGTTGGGCGATCACAGACGATCAGCCTGGCGTTACGCGCGATCAGATCTTCGCTGAGGCAGAGTGGGCGGGGCGCACATTCACTGTCGTCGATACGGGGGGGTATGTTCCTGGCTCGAAAGATGCAATAGAGGTTGCTGTTCGCTCTCAGGCTGAGACGGCAATTGCCGAGGCCGATATATGTTTATTCCTCTGTGATGGCACTACGGGCGTGACCGACTTGGATCGTGAGGTCGGAAGTATGTTACGCAAGGGAGGAAGGACTACTCTCTTGGTCGTAAACAAGGTCGATGGAGTCGGAACTACACAATTATTGGATGAATTCTATGGTTTGGGGCTAGGTGAAGCTATTCCTGTTTCGGCAGCCACCGGAAGGCGGTCAGGCAACTTACTTGATGCCTTAGTTGACCTTTTTGAAGATGCTGCTTCCTATGCAGAAGGCCAACCGGAAGACGAAATCAAGGTGGTTTTGGTCGGGCGACCGAATGTCGGCAAATCAACGCTAATAAACCGCTTGGCAGGATATCAGGTCTCTATTGTACATGACCAGCCGGGTACGACTCGCGATACGACTCAATTGCGGTTGGCCTGGAAGGATACGCAAATCCAATTAATGGATACTGCCGGGATGCGGCGGCGATCCAAAATAGATGATGATGTTGAGTTTTATAGTGGTCGTAGGGCTTCGAATAGTATTGATAGAGCTGATGTTGCGGTTGTGCTCTTAGATGGTTCGGAGGGGTGGGTCATGCAGGATGCTCGGATTATGGAGCAAGTCTTGGAGGCGGGTTGTGGATTGGTAGTTGCGGTAAATAAGTGGGATTTGGTCGAAGGAATGGGGGTGGAAGAGTGTCGGCAGGAGATTCGCCGCCGATACCCCTTCTTACGTGATTACCCAGTCTTGTGCATGTCGGGATTAACGGGGCGGAGAGTTCAAAAGTGTCTTGAAGTCGTTTCAGAAGTGGGCATAAAGCGACAAACCAGAATACCTACGGCGCGTTTAAACCAAATTATCCAACAATTGTCAGCAGAGTATCCCACAACTCACGAGGGGCGAAGTATTCGCTTGCTCTACGCAACGCAATATTCGACGAAGCCTCCCGCATTTACCATCTTTACTAATCTACCCCAAGAAGTGCCGAGTAATTATCGTCGCCATATAGAAAATCGGCTTAGGAGCGAATTTGATTTTGAAGGGACCCCTTTACGGATAGTCTGGCGCAAGAGAAAAGGGGATACGGGAGCCGGCACGTGAATAATCCACTGGGAACCAAGCTCTATTACAGCATTAGCGAAGTCGCCGAACTTACAGATTTACAACCCTATACTCTCCGGGCTTGGGAAAAAGAATTCCCCAGCCTAAGACCGCGGAGGGCAAGGGGGAAAAATAGAGCTTATCGGGAACGAGATATTGGGATAATTCTCTTAATTAAAAAATTACTCTACGAGGAACGCTATACCACGCAGGGGGTCAAGAAAAAGCTTAGAAACGAACCTGAATTACTGAGACAGATAGGCTCTCAAGTGGCTCTTTTGCTGGATCGAGAGTATCGGACAAAAGAGATTGAGAAGAAACCAGTAAGGGACAAAATCGAAGAGCCAGGGGGGGGCGGGGGGGGGAGCAATGCAGAATTTAAGGCGGTGGTCGAAGAAGCAAAAAGTGAATTAAAAGCTATTCTTCAACTTCTCTAGATCACAGGGTAAAAGAGTGTTGCGGATATCATTTAGATCGATATACAAGTCGATCTTGCCTAAATTCGCATAATTCCATATTTTATAAGGATAAGTGGGCACTTTGCCCGCTTTTTGCTTAATGGGGAAAAGTCGCTTATTTCTGCTGTAGATAAAGTTGAATTAAGGGCCGCTCTTGTCGCTCTTGTCGAGCCTCTGGTTAATGGGCATGGAGCAGAGCTGGTCGATGTCGAAATTAAGGGGGCTCGTGGCAATGAGTTCGTCAAATTGCTGGTTTACGACGAGGGGGGAGTTTCGCTTACCCTTTGCGAGTCGATTAGCAGAGAAGTGGCAGACTTACTCGACGTTGAAGATCCGATTTCCGGACGCTATCGTCTTGAGGTTACATCGCCAGGTTTGGATCGCCCTTTGGTGTCCGATAGTGACTATGCCAGGGCCAATGGTCGATTGCTCAAAGCTAAGCTCAAATCGGGACAGGTGATCAAAGGGCGATTGCTCGAGTTTGATGACGAACTCATCAAACTCGAATCCAATAGTGATACTTTAACAGTTGCCCGATCTGAAATCGCTAAAGCAAACATAGAACCTGAATTTTAGAAAAAGGTCGAACGATAAGATATGAATAACCTGAGCATTGTCGAAGCTCTGGGCCAAATCGCCCGCGAAAAGAATGTCGACCGAGAACTAGTTATACAGACCCTTGCTGATGCTCTGGTCTCCGCGGCTAAAAGGCGTTACGGCAATACGGAGAATTACGAGGTCGAAATTGATCCCATACAAGGGAAAATGGAAGTCTTCGCTAGAATGACTGTTGTTGAAGAGGTGGTTGAGCCGTCAATGGAGTTGTTGCTTGAAGATGCTCAAGATATAGATTCCAAGGCCGAATTGGGGTCTGTTTTGAAACACAAGCTCGATTTTTCCGACTTTGGTCGCAATGCTATTCAAACAGCTAAGCAGATCCTTATTCAGCGTGTCCGCGAAGCTGAACGCGAGCGGATTCACGATGAGTTTATTGGCCGGGTTGGCACAATTGAATCGGGTACTGTGCAGCAGATAAGCCATGGCGATATCGTTCTCAACTTAGGGCGCGCTGAAGCCGCTGTTCCCTACAAAGAACAAATCAGACGGGAGCGGTATAGGCAAGGGGATGCCGTACGTGGTTTAATCTATGAAGTGCTGAAATCGAGCAGAGGCCCCCAGGTATTGCTTTCGAGGACCCATCCCGAGTTCCTCAAAAAATTGTTCTCAATTGAAGTTCCCGAAATATCCGAGGGGATCGTCGAAATTCACGCAGTTGCACGGGAACCGGGTGAAAGGGCGAAGATCGCAGTCAGTTCAACCGATGAAAGAGTGGATCCAGTAGGGGCTTGTGTGGGTATTAAGGGGTCTAGGGTTCAGGCAATTGTTAGGGAATTAAGCGGGGAAAGAATCGACATTGTTCCATGGATTGACGAACCCGATATTTTCATTACTCGTGCTCTAAGTCCAGCTACTGTCACTCGGTGTATTACCGATTCGCGTCGCCGCCATGCGGTAGTGATCGTTGAAGAAGACCAGCTCTCATTAGCAATTGGCAAAGGGGGGCAAAATTCAAGACTCGCGGTCCAATTGACGGGCTGGGGCCTTGATATTATCACGGAAGATCAGTATCAAGAGCGGCGAGTCGAGCAAGAAAAATATAAACAAGTGTTTAGAATGATACCGGGTATCAGTGAGTTGATCGCACTGAGCTTGACTACATCAGGTTTCGCTTCGATCACTTCAATCACCGAAGCGGACTTAGAGCTTCTGCAAACGGTTCCGGGTTTAGAGAATACCGAAACCGCCAGTACCATACGGCAATCTGCTACCGATTTTTTCGCAGAACATGGCGAAATAGATGTGAATACGTTAACTGAAGACTTGGTAGATAACGCTGGCCCGGATTCTGAGAGCGCGGCTACTCATACTGAAGCTGATAGTGATATGGCGACCGTTGAGGTTGGAGTCGAGGAAGTGCTGTCTGAAGCTATTGCTGAGCCGGTTGGGGCGGATGTCGAACCCACGACTGGGCAGGATGTTTCAGTCGACATTGATGAAAATGCCGAGACCGGGTCTGATATTGCTGGGAGTGCTGTAGAAAATGCTGAGGAAGTGATCTCAGCCGATCCTGAACATCTAAATTCTGAGAATAGTGAAGAAGAGCCAGAACAAGGGGTCTAACCGTTTTTTAGGGGCGGCCCTTACTTGAGGGAGTACCTTTTTTGGAAAAGCGCAGAGTATATCAGGTAGCAAAAGAACAGAAATTATCCAGCGATGCGCTCATATCCATGCTCAAGGGGATGGATATTGAAGTTAAGAGCCATATGAGCGTGGTATCTCCCGATATGCTGGAGGCGATTACCCGTAAGATCGAAGAAGAGAAAAAGAGTTCGATCGAAGAGGTGAAGCGGCAGAAAGCAAAAGAGGATAGCCGTAAGCTGGTTGAAAAACACTCTTCGGAAAAAACTAAGGCCAAGGAAAAAGGCGGCGGCGGGGCTCGCAATAAGACTTCCGGTGGGGCTCAAGAGGCTGGGCGTCCTGCTCCTTTACCCGAAAAGGATGAGGGGAGTCGTCGGCGAGGTCGGCGCCGGGGAAGTCCGGCGCAAGGGGGAGAGACGGGGGGGAGTACACGCCAGGGGGTGGGGGTAGGGAAAAAACGGGAGGTTACTGTTCAGGCTGCGGGTACTAATGTTAGTACGGGTTCCAATACGGGGTCCAATGCTGGTTCCAATGCTGGGTCCAATGCTGGTTCCAATGCTGGTTCCAATGCTGGGGCCAATGCTGGGGCCAATGCTGGGGCCAATGCTGGGGCGAGTAAGAAGAAGCGTGGAAAACGTGGGGGGAGGGGCGCTCCTGATGCCAAAGAAGTTCAGGAAAATGTGCGGAAGACTCTTAGTCAGCTCAATGAGGGGCGTGTACGTCGACGCTACGATCGCGGACCCCGAGAAGAAGGTGATGTAGCAGAAGGTGAGACACAGCAACTTTCCGTCAGTGAATTTATAACACTTGGCGAATTTGCCGAACAGCTTGGCGTCAAAGTGAGTGAAGTCATTGCTGTGTGCTTGCAGTTGGGTGTTATGGCTACGATTAACCAGCGCTTGGACATGGACACGATGCAAACCGTGGCCGATGAATTTGGTTATGAAGTAGTGCAGACCGAATTAGAAGAAGAAGCAGAGCTGGAAGAACTTGAAGAGGAAGAAGATGTAGGTGAGCCAGAACCTCGCCAGCCCGTCGTGACGGTAATGGGGCATGTCGATCATGGAAAAACCTCTCTACTCGATCATTTGCGTAAGAGCAAGATCGCAGAGGGTGAGTCTGGGGGGATTACGCAACATATCGGCGCTTATGTTGTGGAAATGGAAGATGGTCGTGGTGTGACATTCCTCGATACTCCCGGTCATGCAGCCTTTACAGCTATGCGTGCACGCGGATCGAGAGTTACGGATATCGTAATTCTTGTCGTCGCTGCCGATGATAGCGTAATGCCGCAAACGATTGAAGCGATTGATCATGCTAAAGCCGCCCAAGTGCCGATTGTTGTTGCAATCAACAAAATCGATTTGCCGGCAGCCGATTCCTCCAAAATCAAAAGAGAATTAGCAGAGCGTGATGTTCTCGTTGAAGAATGGGGGGGGAAAGTTCCATTTGCTGAGATTTCTGCAATAACTGGCCAGGGAATTGATCACTTGCTTGAATTGCTTCTGCTCGAAGCCGAATTGCTCGAATTACAAGCAAACCCCTATAAGAGGGCCCGAGGGACTGTTATTGAAGCAAAGTTAGACAAGGGCCGCGGTCCAGTTGCTACCGTCCTTGTCCAGGAAGGCACTCTTCGAGTTGGCGATCCCTTTATTACAGGCGTTAATAGTGGTCGTATTAGAGCCTTGCTCGATGAGCATGGTCAGCGGATCAAGGAGGCTGGCCCCTCTCGTCCAGTGCAAGTTCTGGGTTTGCCCGGGGTTCCACAGGCTGGTGATATTTTCGCTGCTGCCAGCTCCGAACGTGAAGCAAAGGACTTGAGCCAGCGCCGCCAATTGATTAAGCGCGAACAGGACCATCGCAAATTGCGGACCGTCACGCTTAGTGATTTGAATGACCGGATTCAGCAGGGCAAGGTACAGGACTTGCGGGTTGTCGTTAAGGGAGATGTTGATGGATCGGTTGAGGCGATTTCTCAAGAGCTCGGAAGCATAACCCACGACGAAGTAAGAGTCAAGGTAATACACAGCGCTGTTGGTTCGATTTCTGAGTCAGATGTTTTGCTGGCCGCTGCTTCCGATGCGATTTTGATTGGCTTCCATGTGCAAACAGAACCTTCGGCGCGCGAGCTAGCATCTCGGGAAGGCATAGAGATACGTAACTATAAGATCATCTATGAAGTTGTCGAAGAAGTCAGGGCGGGATTGAGTGGCTTGCTTGTACCGACAACGGATGAGCAGATTGTGGGACGGGCCGAGGTGCGCCAAATTTTCACTTCAACTCGCACGGGCACTATTGGAGGTTGCATGATGCAGAGCGGAACCATCAACCGCAACAATCAGGTGCGTATAATCCGAGAAGGCGAAGCGGTTTTTACGGGCGGACTTTCCTCCTTGCGGCGCTTTAAGGACGATGTCCGTGAAGTTGCTGAAGGTTTTGAATGTGGAATGGGGTTTGAGGGTTTTAACGATCTGCATGAGGGGGATATCGTCGAGGCGATGGTCTTTGTGGAGACTGCGCGAACACTATAGCGCGGGTTTCAACATTGATTGTTATAGTTCCTTGTAGCAGTTGTATATCGGCGACAGTATCCCTTAAGGACAAGTGCCAAGTTTTTGTTAAAGGTGTCAAGGAGCGGATGCGGCCACGGTTTTAATGGCCGCAGTCGCTGAAGTTGGCGATCAAGCATTGTGGCAGCGGTCAGCGCTGGGGGGTGCCGTTGTCACTCGGCTACCCAGCATTGTGATGAAGTCCTGGCCCAAGTTTGTCAATTTTATCGAGGGGCCTCATGGGGTCCAGTTGCTCGACTATCAGATGGAAGTACACTAAGCGATAATGGCGTCTCCACAGCGAATTACCCGAGTCCGGGGGCAAATAATGCGCGAGTTGAGTGATATCCTCCGCAAGATGAAAGACCCTAGGCTCGCAATGGTCAATATCCTCGATGTTGAACTCTCGCGTGATTTGGGTTACGCCAAAATATTTATCAGTGCGATGGGCGAAGATGAGGATGACAAAGAAGTTGTGCTTGAGGGTATGCGTAATGGCCTTGGATATATTCGACGCGAAATCGCACAAAGAATGAGCTTGCGCTATGCTCCCGAGTTAAGCGTAGAATATGATGATACCGCTGAGCGGGCTGCTCGTGTAACTTCACTTATCAATAGTATCGGTGATGACGAGGAAGACTGATCCGGAGATTGCCGGAGTTTTGGTTGTCGAGAAAGGTAAGGGGCCTTCTTCCCACGATATTGTAGCTTCTCTCCGGCGCATATTACAAATGCGCCGGATTGGTCATTGCGGTACGCTTGATCCCCTCGCCAGTGGGGTATTGGTTGTGTGTTTGGGGAGATATACTCGGTTAAACCGTTGGTTGAGCGAAACAGACAAAGTGTACGAGGCGACGATTAGTCTCGGAGCAACAAGTATTACAGGTGATTCACAAGGACCTATTCTGCAGGAATCTGGTTATAGTATTCCGGATACTAGCGAAATTATTGATAAACTGCAAGGTTTTAGCGGTGAGATAGATCAAGTCCCCCATGCGTATTCTGCTGTGAAAGTAGCAGGAGTTCGAAGTTATAAGCGGGCTCGGCGCGGGGAAGAAGTTGTTCTTAAAGCTCGTCGTATCCAGATCTATAATATAGAGCTCGTGACATACGATTTCCCCCAATTGCTCCTCAGGGTCCATTGCTCTTCAGGGACGTATATTCGTTCACTTGCCGCCGATTTGGGAAAATCTTTGGGCACAGGGGCTTATCTTGCAGACTTGCGTCGGCTGCGAGTTGGAGGTCTTGGAATCGATATGGCTTTAACATTGGATGATATTGCCGCCAAGCAGGAAAGGGGCATTATTGAAGAATCATTTGCCCACCCTCGCCAAGCATTGAGCGATTTGGCTGCTATTGAATTGGATGATGTTAATTTGGGTAATTTTACCCAGGGTAGATTGATTCAAGGTCTTCCTGTTTCTGTCGTCAACGAAAACGAAGTTTGTGCAGTTTTTGATTCGGTGGAAACGCTCTATGGAATTGGCCGCTGGCAAGAAGGTGCATTGCAACCCTTTTGTGTTTTACGGCAGTAGCCATTGATTGCCTAACGAATGAAACCCAACCTTATGTGCTTTACTGGTGAGATCATTCGGGGGGAGGGGCGTGGCCAGCAACTTGGGTTTCCAACAGCGAATATCTCATTAAGTGGAGATGTCGTGAAAAGTTTGCCCAAAGGGGTTTTTGCGGCCTTTGTCCGCGATGATGAGGACAAAGAATTTCATGCCCTGGCAAATATTGGTACCAAACCGACATTTGGCGGCACAGCAACAACGGTTGAACTGCATATCCTCGATTTTAAGGGTGACCTTTATGGTCGCAAACTCTCTGTTGCCTTAAGTAAGAAACTGCGAGAAGAGCGCCCTTTCGCCAATCCTGGCGAATTAATAGCGCAAATTAACAAAGACATTCAACAAGCGCGTATTCTATTCAATAATCCGAACGGAAGCGCACAGCAATTAACGACGGAGGTAGAAGGTGTCGATAACGACTGAAAGAAAAAGTGAATTGGTTGAGAAGTATGGCAAAGAGGCTGGACCCGGTGCCTCGCCCGTGCAGATAGCGATTCTTACTGAACGCATTAAGAATTTGACTGAGCACTTAAAGGATCAGAAGAAGGATTTTAGTACCCGACGAGGATTGTTAAAGCTAATCGGCAAGAGGAAGCGCTTGCAGGCTTATTACCAGAAACAAGATCCCATGGCTTACTCGGCATTGATCCGCGAACTTGGATTGCGCCGATAATTAAAGCGATACCCTCCTGAAAAGCGGGATGCGGCATCGTACAACCTCAAAGGAAAGAGCGAAAGATATATCAATGACTAAACTAGAACATCAATTAGGTGGCCAGACCCTGTCGATGGAGACGGGGAAAATTGCCAAGCAGGCCAATGGCGCCGTATGGCTACAATACGGTGAGACTGTTGTTATGGTAACTGCCTGCCGGACCAATACCCCTGAGGATCGGGGATTTTTGCCTCTAATCGTTGATTATAGGGAAAAAACATATGCCGGTGGTCGCATTCCCGGTAATATTTTTAAGCGTGAAGGGCGTCCGACAGAAAAAGAAACCCTAAGCGCGAGGCTAATCGATCATCCGATACGCCCAATGTTTCCAAAGAAATTTCATTATGAAGTCCAAATTTACGTTTCGATATTTTCCTATGATGGAGAAAACGATGCCGACGTTTTGGGCTTATTGGGCGCCTCTGCTGCTTTAAGTATTTCTGATATCCCCTTTGCCGGTCCCATGGGAGCGGTGCGTGTCGGCCGTATGAACGGCGAGTTTGTTGCCAATCCAACACATAGCCAGCAAGAAGAGTGTGATATTGAAATTATCGTCTGCGGCACTTCCGATTCGATCGTAAGCGTCGAAGGTGGAGCCCATGAGGTTTCGGAGCAGGATCTCGTGGATGCGCTGGCTTTTGGTCACGAGCATATCAAAGACCTGGTTATAATGCAGGAAAAGCTCGTTGCCGAAGTTGGTAAAGAGAAAATAAAAATCGAAGCCGACGAGGTCGACACCGAACTGGTTGCTGCTGTTGGCGAACTGGTAAGTGATCGAATAAAAGAAGCGAATAGGATCCCGGCCAAAGAAGAACGCCAAGGCCTAATCGACGAGATTCGGGCAGACGTCCTCGAGGGACTTGCTGAGCGTTTCCCAGAGGGTGCAAAGCAGATCAAAGCCGAAATAGAAGCGCTGCTCAAGGCCGATATGCGGGGGATGATTCTCAATGAAAAACGCCGCATCGATGGCAGGGCACTTGATGAGGTGCGGGAAGTTACTTGTGAAAGTTCAATTCTTCCGCGCACACACGGCTCTGCTCTTTTTACGCGCGGCCAAACCCAGGCCCTCTGTGTCGCCACCCTTGGAACAAAACTGGATGAGCGCATGGCAGATGACCTGAAAGGTAAGCGATTTAAATCCTATTACCTTGACTATAATTTCCCAGCTTACTCCGTCGGTGAAGTGCGCTTTGAAAGGGGTCCAGGTCGGCGTGACATTGGTCATGGGCATCTAGCCGAACGCGCTATTGAACCGGTAATCCCATCCGATGAATCTTTTCCTTATACGATACGTTTGGTTTCCGATATTACCGAATCAAGCAGCTCAAGCTCAATGGCAACGGTATGTGGTTGCTCTTTGGCCCTAATGGATGCTGGTATCCCGATCAAGACCGCCGTATGCGGAACGGGTGTGGGGCTGGTTATGGAAGGGGACGAATACGAACTGCTAACAGATATCCGCGACGCCGAAGATTTTTTAGGTGACATGGACCTGAAAGTGGCTGGCACCGTTGATGGCATCACAGCGATACAGATGGATATCAAGGTCCAAGGCCTAAAGTTAGAAATTCTCAAAGAGGCCCTCGACAGAGCTAAAGAAGGCCGCGACAAGGTTTTGGGCATTATGAACGAATGCCTCTCCGAATCTCGGGACGACCTTTCTCGCTGGGCACCTCGCATCGAGTTCATCAAGATCAATCAAAGCAAGATTGGCGCGGTCATCGGTCCAGGTGGAAAAACGATTCGCGAAATCGAAAAGACTGGGGCGACTATCAACGTTGCCGAAGATGGAACGATTACCATTGCCTCGGTTGAGGCCGGTCCTGCCCAGGAAGCGCGTCGCATGATTGAAGGTATCACCGCGGATGCCGAGATCGGGAGGGAATACAATGGCACGGTTAAGCGTATTATGCCTTTCGGCGCTTTTGTCGAAATCCTGCCAGGCAAAGAAGGTCTTTTACATATCTCCGAACTGGCGCATAATCGGGTAGAGAAAGTCGAAGACGTTATTGCCGAAGGGGAAAAGATCGCTGTTAAGGTACTTGAAATCGATACAGGTGGTAAAATGCGGCTCAGCCATAAGGCTTTGCTCAAAAAATAAATCCACAATATGGCCTATGCAGCTATCGCTTTATAAATTAGAAAAGACTACCGAATTTAATTTGGTAGTCTTTTCTAATTTCATGATCTTGAATTAACAAAGGCTCATAATAAAAATTATGTCAACTATCCCCATAAAAGGCACGTACGATTTCTCAAAAATTGAAGAGAAATGGCGAACCCATTGGCAAAAGAATAAAGTATATAAAACGATAGGCCCAGGGGAGGATGGATTTATCGAGGGGAAACCCAAGTGTTATATACTCGATATGTTCCCATACCCAAGTGGTGCTGGTTTGCATATCGGCCATCCTAAAGGATATATCGCCAGCGATATTTATAGCCGCTACAAGCGGATGCAAGGGTTTAATGTCTTGCATCCTATGGGCTTTGATAGCTTTGGTTTACCGGCAGAGCAATATGCGATCGAGCACAATGTGCACCCGGCGATTATAACGGAAGAGAATATCGATTCTATCCGCAGCCAATTGCAATTTCTAGGACTTTCCTTCGACTGGGACCGTGAGATCGCAACTTCTCGAGAAGACTTTTATCGATGGTCGCAATGGATATTTACTCAGTTATTCGACTGTTATTTTGATACGGATGATATCTGGCAGGATGGTCAAGGCAGAGCTATTCATGGTCGAGCAAAAAAGATAGAAGATCTAGAGTTGAAGTTTGCCGAAGGAAAATCGTATACTGAGGCTGATCGTAAAATATTGGGTGAGTTTGCAGATACATCATGGGGAGCGCTTAAAACGGCCGATCAAAAAGCTGTGCTCAATAATTACCGGCTTGCCTATCAGCAGGAAGTAGTTGTTAACTGGTGTCCGGGGCTGGGCACCGTATTGGCCAATGAAGAAGTTACAAACGATGGTCGCAGTGAGCGAGGTGATTTTCGGGTTTATCGCAAACCTCTTAAACAGTGGATTATGCGCATCACCGATTATGCAGCTCGTCTTCTCGAGGACCTTGATGCACCACTTGAAGACCGCAATGGAAGCCCTTTTGCACTGGATTGGCCAGAGCCAATTAAGATTATGCAACGTAATTGGATTGGGCAAAGCTTCGGAGCTGAGGTGCGATTTGATATTATAGATCCCATGGATGGTGAGATCGCCGGTCAACTCCCCGTTTTTACGACCCGGCCTGATACGCTCTTTGGTGCTACTTTTATGGTTATCGCTCCGCAGCACCCTTTAATTGATTCTCAGAAAACCTCTTATCTGGTACCCGATGAATGGCCGACTAATGCGTTGGATGGATGGCGGGGGCAAGAGCCACGATTGGATATTCGCGAAGCCATTCGAAAGTATATTGATACGGCTGCAACCGAGGTGGCTGTAGATCAAGATAAAAAAGAGAAGACCGGTATTTTTTGTGGTATATATGCCAGAAACCCAGTCAACGGTGAAGAGATCCCTATTTTTGTGGCGGACTATGTCAGTATGGATTATGGCTCCGGAGCCATAATGGCTGTGCCGGCGCACGATGAACGCGACCACGCCTTTGCCCTGGCCTATGGTTTAAAGATTGTCTCGGTTGTCGAAGGGGATGGACAACGTGATGATCAGTGTTACTCTGGAAGTGGCATTGCCATAAATTCACCGGTTATTGGGGATAGTGCTTTTGCCATAAACGGTTTGAAAAGTAAAGAGGCAAAGAATAAAATTATCGCCGAATTAACTGAAACCGGCCTGGGTAAAGAAGCCGTACATTACAAGCTTCGGGATTGGATCTTTTCTCGCCAGCGCTATTGGGGGGAGCCTTTTCCTCTCGCAACCCACTCGGAAGGATATTCGATCACGTTGGATCCACCCGTTGTTTTACCTGCAATGGACGATTTTCGGCCGGAAACATCGGATGATCCATCTAGGCCAGTTTCACCGCCCTTGCATCGCGCTGGATCTGAATGGGCTACTATTGAAGTGGATGGTGAGACTTACCAGCGAGAGTTGAATGTCATGCCGCAATGGGCTGGATCGTGCTGGTATTTTTTGCGATTCATCGATCCCTTAAACAGTGATGTCTTTTGCGATAAGGCGAAAGAAGGGTATTTCATGCCTGTCGATCTTTATATCGGGGGGGCTGAGCATGCTGTTTTACACTTGTTATATGCGAGGTTTTGGCACAAGGTCTTGTATGATCTCGACCATATTTCGACACCGGAACCGTTTAAAAAACTCTTTAATCAGGGAATGATAACAGCCGATGCATTTCAAGACGAACGCGGTGTCTATATAGACATTCGCGAAGTTGAATTTCGCGATGAGGTGCCATATGAACGCGGCACAGATAAGAAACTGACAAAATCAACTGGAAAGATGGGGAAGCGCTACAAAAATGGTTTGCCACCAGAGGAAATCGGCGCAGAATTTGGCGTCGATACTTTAAGGCTTTATGAAATGTATATGGGGCCCCTGGAAGCAAGTGCGCCTTGGAGTATGGAAGGCATCAGGGGGATGCAGCGTTTTTTACAAAGAGTATGGCGCAATTTCGTAGATCAGGATAGGCTGGTGAAAATTGGTGAGGGGATTGAACCCGAACTAGATAAAAAACTTCATCAAACAATAGAAAAAGTCACAGCGCATATTGAAGGCTTACGATTTAACACCGCAATAGCTGCACTAATCGAACTAAATAACGAATTGGTTTCATTAGATAAGGTACCTGAGGCCATAGCCAGGCCATTTTTGCAGTTATTGGCACCCTTGGCTCCGCATATTGCTGAAGAGATTTGGGAGCTTGCAGATTTTGCCGGAGAAGGGGTCGGTATGCAAGAGTGGCCTGTATCTGATCCCCAAAAATTAGTTGAAGATAGGGTTGTTTTGCCAATTCAAGTAAATGGAAAAGTACGTGACAAAATAGAGGTCGCTCTAAGCATGAATGAAGACGAAATAAAAGAGCTAGTCTTAACCTTAGATAGTGTTAAAAAACATGTTGCTGATGTCGGCCAAATCAAGCGTTTTATCCTAGTCCCAGGCAAAATCGTTAATATTGTGGTGTAAAAATCTACATTTATTAGTCCTATAATTAATTATATGTAAATATAAGAAAAATATAGCATTAAACCATGTAAACTACTGATAAGTAATCGCTTACATATTACTACATCAGTGAAATTCACTCAACATAAAAAAATGTCCACCGCATTGTTATAGATTACATCTAAATTTTAATATAATCTGAAGCATTGTCTAAAAGCTTATCTCTATTTTCATAATACCGCATAGTCGTTTTTAAATCTTTATGACGAAGATGCGCTTGAACCTGCTGTGGTTTTGCTCCACCTTCAATGGCAAGAGTACAACAGGTATGCCGGAACATATGGGCGGTGACATTTTGCGGAACGCCAGCGCGGCGGGCGTATTTTTTAACAATGTGATTAATTGATTGGTCTGTTAGCGGCTTGCCTCGCGAGGCATTCCTGGAGAGGCTAATAAATATTTTTACATCGACTTCCGTAGAATAACCAGATTGCAAAAGCGCTTGCTTGTAGATCTCCAGATGGTGTAGAACCGACGCTTGCAGCTTGATCTCTTGTGCCATACCAGATTTAGTCTGGGGGAGATGTAAAATGTAAAATACGCCCTCTGTTGCAATGTCTGTCCAGGCAATGTTCGCCACTTCAGATCTGCGCAACCCGCCAAAGGTTAACAATTGAAAAATTGCCGAATCCCGTGTCCGAACCAAGTCATTTTTTTCTTCAGCAATGGCTCGTTGTATTTTTGCCAATGCCTGATTTGATAACGCTTTTCCCGATAAGGTCTCATCAACTTTATACCCGCGCACAAGAGTTGAATCTGCGGGATTTTTATCAATATGGCCGGCGGCGACCAGCATTTTAAATAATGCCTTTAAACTGGCTAATTTTCGATTGATACTACTGCGTTTGTAATCTCGGCCCGCAAGATCATTTCTAAAAGCGATAATATGTTCATAGGTGATCGATTGTAGATCTTCGAGTATAACTTGATCAATTCCAATAAATGCAAAGAAGTGCTGTAGATCAGCAGAATAAGCGCGCCGGGTCCGTTCGCTGAGTTGGCCACTGAGAAACTGCTGAAGAGGACCCTCTAATACAGATCCCATTCCATTGCCCAAGACAATGGGTAAGTTGTTCATATATAAACCCTTACTGTGTATATTGCAATCAAAGCATTCTGGGATTCCAAATATAGCATGATTGTAAAAATCTGTCATTAAGTATTTATATATTAACTATAAAATTTAATCAATAATACATAACTCATTAATTAATAATATCTTATACTAATTATAACAGGCATTATCGTTAGTATGATATGCAGCAAAACACACTATAACTTTCTAAATAATCGATCGATTGCGCTTAATTGCAGCTTTGCCATAATTGGCTTGCCCGCTGGACTTATATGCGGCTCATCTGTATTTAACAATTGATCCATGATCCCTCTCATCTCAGCAACCCCCAATGGCTGTCCTTTCTTAATACTGATCTTGCGCACATAGGCTAATACCATCGCATTCCGCCACGTGCCGCCAGACTCATGCCCATCCCTAGCATCATTCAGCAATTGATAAAAGAATTCTCCTTCGCCCCAATGCTCAAGTTCTACAGGTATCGCCTCGACCAATATAGTCCGTTCGCCAAAATCCCTAACGACGAAACCCAATTTAGAAAAATCATCACGTAATTCACGAAAAATGGCATAGTCGGCCGATCCCATTTCCAGCTTTAAAGGAAAGAGTAATTGCTGACAATCACTTACCGAGTCATTTATTTGCCCCATAGCTCTGGCATAATTTATCCGTTCATGTGCCGCTTGTTGATCGACTAAAAGCAACCCGTCGTCTATTTGCACAAGTATATATTGTCCGTGAATTTGCCATATTTTTGGATTTTCATGCAAAATAGACGCATCGATATCTTGAGCACTTGAATCGCTTTTGGGAACTGTAGAAGGAGCAATCAGCGAAAACGACAACTGGTCAGGCAGTGTATTAATTGCTCGCACAACACTGGACTCTTCTTTTGAGGGATTCAACTCGATGGACGAATTGAGGTCAAGTTGAGAAGGTTCGCCAATTTTAGCTGGCCTAAAATTCGATGCTTGGCTGTCATAAACAAAGGATTGAGCGTCTGGCATGCGCAGGCTATCTCTTACGCAAGCTTCTATTGCTGCCGTCACCTGCGCCTCATTGGCAAGCCGTATTTCTCTTTTTGTCGGATGCACATTTACATCAATTTTCCGCGAATCCATATCTAACCAAAGCATAAATACTGGAGACCGGCCCTCCGATAATAAGCCGCCATAACCCCGTGTTACAGCTTCGACCATTGGCTTAGAATGAATCGGCCTGCCTCGAACGACTATATATTGCTTCCCTCTGCTTCGATCGCAAAATTCAGGCACCGCGAGGACACCTTCGACCTTAAGCCCCTCTTGCTCATATTGCACATCTACAAGCCCACCCGAAGTCACCCCAAGTAAATCGGTCGCCCTCTCCCGGCGGGTCGCTGGAGAGTAATTCATCGTAGAGCGCTCTTCGTTTTGTAATTCGAATCCAATGGCCGGATAACTCGCTGCAAGATGTATCATAATCTGGCTAATATGACGAGCTTCGGTGTCGACGTGGCGCATGAATTTACGACGAGCCGGGGTATTAAAGAATAAATTGCGCACCGTAATCGTAGTCCCCATAGCTCGGCCAATGCCATGCATCTCACGTTCAATTCCCCCTTCAACGACTAAACGCGCACCTTCCTCATCGGCTTGCGAGCGCGATTCAATTGACAGGTGAGCTATTGCCCCAATACTAGCTAAGGCTTCGCCGCGGAAACCAAGCGTATCGATTTGAAATAAATCGGAAGCTGAAGATATCTTACTAGTAGCATGTCGATGAACGCACATACCAATATCCTCTCGGCCCATGCCCACGCCATCATCGGAGACGACAATCGACTGCTTGCCCCCTGCCCGGATGGCGACATTGACCCTTGCCGCCCCAGCGTCGATCGCGTTTTCAACTAACTCCTTAACAACCGATGCGGGTCTTTCAACCACTTCGCCTGCTGCAATTTTGTTAATTATATTTTCTTCTAGCAGTTGAATTTTGGCTGTCATCAGCACTCCAGGTTCATAATTCGGGCCAAATTCGTTCAGCGCGGTCCTTAAATTCCTCTTCTGTGATCCGGCCTGCTTTTAGGTCGTCATCCAACTCTTGCAATCGGCGACGTGGAGATCCTCCCCCCTTGAAGTCCTGTTGAATTTGCGACCACCCATGCCACAAACCAATACCTAATAATATCGCAATAAACAGCGGGGCCCAATACGGAGAGGTCTCTTGACCTTCAATCTCTACCCCTCCCCTATCACGCCAGGTTCTAATCGCGACAGACTGAAGATCATCCATCAGCACAATACGCTCAGCCAACTCCTCCCCGCCTTCCCGCTGAATGCGAACAGACTGTTTCAGCTGCCAATACGTTCCAGTTGGGCAAATAACAAGAGCGTCGATAAGATGGGTATCCCGTATCTTGCTATATTGATCCTCAGAGACGGGAATCGCTGTCGGTTCAATTAAATTGAGTAATAAGACAACGGCAAATAGGAAGAACGCCAATGCGAACGCGAAATATAATGATTCGCCCTGCCCCTTCAACGACTCTCCCTTTTACTCAGAGACTCATCGGCACGGGCCGATTTACGCATCCATTGTAACAATTGATAACTCTCGGCGACTTGCGATAGGCTTAAAAGGGGTTCAGACTGACCATTGATCGCATTTATAAAACTGCGGTAATACGATCTAAGATCATTGCGTTGAAAAGCCAGGGCAGTACTTATATCAACCTGACCATCTATGCTATAAGAACGTATTCGCCCAGTAGAATGTGGAGAGGAAGAATCGACAAGCATAAATAGCCCTTCAGCACCATTGTGCATTGTTAAAAAAACCGTCATGGTATCTTCGTTCGGCCCCGAATGGAAGAAATTTCGCATGCGACTGTATAGCACATCAACTGGCCCCCACGTGGCCAATAGCAGGTCACAGAAAGATAAAGCCATTTGATCGGAAAAGGATTCGCGAGAAAGAGTCTGGCTGCTTGAATTGATATCTAGGTCTATAACAAAATGTGAGGCAGGTTGAATCGCCGCCTGCGCCTTGATCAATCTTGTGCAGAACTCTGTATGTAGGCCGAGCGACATTATGTGGATATGAGACAGCTGGACTCCTTGTGTCATTTTCTTAAAAGGGTCGAACTGCCGGTGAATAGGATGTGTTGCCAAAACAAAAATATCGGCTTCTATTGCTGCCTTAATCCAATAATCCTTATCCTCGACGTCCAATAAAACCAGTCCGTCAACCGTAGCAAGATCTAAGGACAAGTGGTCGCCATCGTGTTCTATAAGTATAATGTCTTCAAAATCTGTAATTGCTTCTTGATGTGCTCTTATTTGGGCAGAATCGCCCATTATAAACAGATTGACCATTCAGATCTTGCGCGAGGGGTTATGAGGAGATATAGTTTAAACTTCTAGGCGAGCCCAATATTACAGACTTCATTTGTAAATTATAGTAAATAAGGCTAATACCAGATATGATTTGGGCAATATTAATTTTCCTACTTGTTGCACTAACCAAATATTTTACATCATTGCGATTGCGCAAGCTACGCGACCAAGTGCAACGCGATCAAAGAATTACTGACGATCTAAGAAAACAATTGACCGAGGTTGCTGAAAAAGAATCCACATTAAAAAACGAGACAGAGACCTTGATGAGCAAAGTGAGCATAATGCATAATATTGTATTAAATCTGGAGCGCTCGTTGGAGAGATTGGGGAAACCCAAATGAAGCTAATTAACTTTATTTATAGTCAATTTACATAATTTACACTATGTGCCATTTTATGGGTTTTCCCATCTTTCTAAAATATCTTCTCGGATTTCCCCTTGCAATAAGGGAATTAAACGATCACGAGCAATTTGGCGGATTTGTAAATCTTGATCATACTTGGAAAACTCGAGTAATAAGCTACGGTCTGCACGTGAATGCTGAACAACAGCAAGTAAGACCGTGGGATCAATATCGGTGGCCAAATGCACCAAGAGGTCATGGCTAGTTGTAGGGTGCATAGCAACCGCGTTGCGCACTGCTGGATCTTGGTCTGTGGACAATTTCTCTAGGGTTATTAGGGAAGTATTAACATTTTGGCACACCGCCTTACGCACGATTGGCGATGGGGCATCACTCATCTGCTGCAGCCAAGCCCCCGGGATATTACGATGTTGTAAAGCCGTCACAACAACGGCTTGAACACTATCCTGAACTAACTTTTCCAATACCCATTGGGGTGTTTTCAGATTTTCGGCGAGTTGCCTTCGTATCAATGGATCCGTATCCATTGCCAAAACATCGTAAACAGATTCAGGTAAGTTTTGATTACTAGACAATCCGAGTCTAACCAAAGGCCTTTTATCTATAGCTAATCGATGACCAATCCGCTCTATTAGTTTTTTTTGAAAGGTGGATCCCATAGAATCAAAGTTTAATGCAAGGGCAATACCTGAACGAACAATTGGCTCGGTATCTTGCGCCAGTAAAAGTTGAATGTCGATAGGAGTATGCCGATTCGCCGCGACATAAAACCGAACTCCATTGTCCTCATCCTCAGCAAGTATGGCCAACTCTTCGGGATTACTACTGACCTGAGCCTGTTTTTTTTGCTTAGCGTCAACATCTCGCTCAGCACGCAATAGTTGCATAACATCCCAGCGGTCGAGTTTTCTCAGATGGCGACGCAAATCTTCCTCAATAGAGGGTTCCGCCCCACGGCGAATTGGTTCATCCGCTGCCAATAGATTAGTACTCGGCAAGATTAGTAGTACGTATAACCACTTGTATTTATGCAACTTATCCATGCCTATTTCTGATTAATATCTTTTGTCGCGCCCCAGTTCCTTCACTGATTTCAAGCAACTGACATGCCATTTATTCGTATTATTTAGTGTTTGAGTCCTTATTTTGCTTAATTTTATCGTTTAATCGTTGATTAAACTCCTGCGCCGAGTGTTGCCCATCCAACCGCAACAAATAATCCATGGCAATGGTCTCGGCGATGACGGTTATATTTTTACCTGGAAAAAGCGGAATATAGACCTCTGGCAATTCCACGCCCAACACTACAACCCGGCCTTCTTCAAGCCCCAAACGTTCATAGGTGAATTCATTATCCCAATCGACTAGATTCACCAAAACTTCCACCCTCTTTTGTCGCCGAGTCCCTCTAACTCCGAACATTTTCTTAACATCGATTATTCCAATTCCACGTATCTCTACATGGTCCTGAAGGATTTCAGGACTATGTCCCACGAGAATCCCTTGGGCTTTTCTATTGACTATTACCACATCATCAGCGACCAAACGATGCCCACGTTCAACTAGATCTAATCCGACTTCACTTTTACCGATGCCACTACGCCCCCTAAAAAGCAACCCCACTCCATCCACATCGACCAAGGTACCATGTACAGATAATTGCGGCGCAAAGACCCCATCTAAGTAAAAATGAATCAGATGCGTAAACTTAGCCGTATTAAAATCTGATTTGAGCAGTGGAATTGCACGCTCTTCCGCTAATTGTCTTAATTCGGGTTGCACCCTGCCATGGCCAGTTAAGATCACACATGGAATATCGAATTGATACATAATCTCAAGTGCTTGACGGCGGCGAACCGGTGTCAGGCTGCGCAAATACTCTACCTCCGTATTCCCGAGCAACTGGATCTGGTCCAAGGTGAATAGTTCAACAAAACCCGCCAATGCCAATCCGGGTCGATGGGCATCACTACCATTAATGCTCTTATGCAACCCCTTTTCGCCCGCCACAATCTTCAACCCCAACAACCTACCGTAGGTCGAAAGTAAATCTTTTATTGTCAGCTCACTCATCTTCTTTTAAACCTTCGAAAATCCGGCGGTAACCGTCATATCTAGCTTGCGCAATTTGCTGGCCTTCAACCGCTTCCCTTACTCCGCAATGCGGTTCGTGAAGATGACTACAATCGGCAAATTTGCACTGACTTAGCATCGGTTCGAATTCGGGGTAATAGGCATCCAATTCCGCGGCTTTAATCCCCCAAAGCCGTAGTTCCTTAATGCCCGGCGTATCGGCGATATATCCACCCTGTTTCAATTTAAACAAATGTACAGCTGTCGTTGTGTGACGCCCCCTATCGTGCCGAGTCATTATTTCTCGGGTTTTCAACCCTAAGCCCGGCTCGATAAAATTGAGCAGACTCGACTTACCCACTCCAGATTGGCCAACTATAATCGAGGTTCGCCCCAGTAAAGCACTCTTGAAATCATGCATTCCTTCGCCACCTAACGCGTCGGTCAAGAAGACCGGATACCCCAGCGCCACATAGGGAGCCATCAGTAAAGAGGCTTCATCTATTGAGATTAGATCTATTTTATTGATGCAGATGATAGGCTGTAAATTCCCTTTGACTGCCATCAAGATCGCGCGATCTATAAAACCGATTCTGGGAGAAGGTTCCCGCGCGGACACAACAACGACCAATTGGTCCATATTTACGGAAAGGATCTGCTCGAAGGGCCGGGCACCACTAGCGCCACGGGAGAACTTGGAAGTCCGCGGATGCACAGCCTCAATAACACCCGCTTGATCCGCTGTTGGGACAATATCGACCCAATCACCAACAATGACCGGGGAATTTGCCTTGCGATGTCCGGATTTCAACCGGCCCCTGATCTCGCATAACCAGTTGGACTCGTCGATTTCGACTAGGCACTTGAGGCCCGATATCCTGATAACACGACCCCGCAAGATCGTTCCCCCTCCCCTATTCGCCTTGAGAGAGACGCTCAGAGAGGTAGTTCGGATAATCTAATTCGGCAATCTTGCGTTGAGTTATTTTCACTGGATACTCAATGCGCTGGAGTTCGACGCAATGCTTTTCGGTATCCCATAAAGCAAAAGATGCGCGCCAATCCCCATCGCGGGGTTGCCCTACGCTGCCTACGTTGATCAGGTATAAGTGGGGACCAATAGCAACAGTTGGCGAGGTAAGAGAAACCGGCTTACCGTTCATCTTACAGAATATGGCCGCTTCGTGTGTGTGCCCGACAAAGGATAGGGACCAATCGAGGCGATCCATACACCAAGCGATCTTTTCGTACATACAAAGGGGTTCCCATTCCTCTGGCTTGAGGGGATTCGCATGAGCAAAAACAGCTTCACATTCTACCCACCGATAAGCGGCTTGGCGCAAATAATTGACTTCGCTCTCTTCCAATACTTCACATGCATGGTACAAGGACGGCCGAGCGAGCTGGTTAAAGCTTTGAATATAAGTGGGATCGATGACTGCCTGGTCGTGATTGCCTAATATTATCTGGGCTCCGACCTCTTTTAAGCGATAAATACAAGCTAGGGGGTCGGGGCCATATCCGACGATATCACCCAAGCAGAGTATGCGATCGACTTTTTCATTCGCCGCTGCAATTAAGACAGACTCAAGTGCCTCAAGATTCGCGTGAATATCCGCAAGGACCGCAATCTTCACGATGCTCTCGTTGTCGCCTGTTGATTGGCCTCGGTTTCCCGAGTATCCTTGCCGCTGCTATTCTTCATCTTTTCGTAGACATATTCAATAATTCCCTTGCGCATTTCCAGCTCTAGAAGCAGGAAACGATAGTGCAGCACTAGGCAGCCGCGCTCTTGATCTTCTTCTATCGACTGAATTTCACCGTGGAGGCCCTCAATTGCAAAAGGAATCCGTTGAGAATCACCGTAGAGCAATGCGTAGTCACCATCGGTTCCAGCGAAATTAGGGCTGACTAACAGTGCGACACCTCCAGCGCTGATATCTCGAATTTGCACCTTGTATTCTTTCGGGTCCGCCTCAGAGTCTCCCTCCTGTATTTCGGCAATAGCCCCTTTTATACGATCACCATCATAATCGGTAATTTTAAGTATTGCCTTGTCAACGGATCCCTTTGAAATATGCACCATTTTTGTATTCCAAGAACAATTGGCCCGTTCTAACTGTCGTCTTTCTTCCGAGTTGGCTGTCCAGCGCACCTTACTCGAAACCAACTTCTTACGCACAGAGTCAATGAGTATCAATTGCTTTTCGGAAAATTCATTGTAGTCTTGGGCTTTTTGAATAGCCTTATCTAATAGCTGGATCGAACCGAGGACCTTCGGCGGCCGGCTGATTTTTGCTTGACGCGCTACAATAGCCAAGACTTCGCTTTGCGGTCCGTTTAGCCCGCGCGTTTTAGCCAGTTGATAAAATGTAGTCCAGGATGCTTTTTTCTCGTGATGAGCGGCATATAAAAGACCAATGAGTCTTATGAGTAATAAGCCTACAACGAGGATAAAAAACGCGAGTACAAACCAATAGATGTGATTTAGATTTGCGTCTTCTATGCCAAGGTAGGCATTCGCAGCAAGCAAAGCCAGCATCTGTTGCCTCCCTGCCGGCGAGAGCCGACATGAGAACACTCAATTAAAAAGAGCACTTATAGAGGTCTCTTCGTGTATCGCGCGAATAGCATTGGCAAAGAGCGACGCGACAGAACAGACTTGAACCTTTGGATTGCCCTTGCCGGTGGGCAATGGAATAGTGTCGGTAATTGCTACGCCTTCGAGACCGGACTGATCTAAACGCTCGATGGTTTCACTCGTTAACGTACCGTGGACACAACCGGCATATATTTTTTTTGCTCCTCGATCTTTAACTGCAGCAGCTCCTTCGAGGATCGATCTGCCCGTTATGATTTCATCATCAAAAAAGATCACATCGTGGCCGGCCACATCGCCAATCACACCATGGACTTGTATGCTACCATCACCTCCCATGCGTCGATCTACGACCGCAAGGGGCAGACCAAGGCGCTTTGCATAAGCTTCTGTGACCTTGGCTCGACTGATATCGGGAGCAACAACAACGAGGTTTTCCCGCTGCACCCCTTCATAATGGGCACAGATTGTGGGAACACCGCTTAATTGGTCGACGGGGATTCGGCTAAATCCCATAATTTGTGGACTGTGCAAAGTCATGGTAAGAATGCGATCTGCCCCTGCCTCTGTTATCAGGTCGGCCATTAGGCGACCCGCAACCGAGATTCTTGGCTCGTCTTTGCTGTCGGCTAAAGCATAAGGGTAATAGGGCAGCACCGCGGTAATACGACGAGCGGACGCGTATTTCAAAGCGTCTAGGGCAATGAGCAACTCCATAAGGTGATCACTGACAGGCGGGCATGAGGTCTGAATAAAAAAAACATCACAACCGCGCACATTCTCGCAGATCTTCACTTTGATGTTTTCGTTGCTAAAGCTAATAAATTCGATAAGACCGGGGTCTAAGCCTAAGGACTGACAGATGCCAATGGCGAGCCTGGGATTGCTCTGCCCCGCGAAAACCTTTAGATCATTACCCATCCAATATAGCGGCCCCCACCCCCCTACAACATATCCATTGTCAAGCGAGCCTGCGCTGCAATTGGGTATTGCGAAAATTCACGAGTGATCGACTCTAGTAATTCCCGTTGCCTATTAAGGTCTCCCACCAAACCATATACTCTTGCGGCTTCCATTTGAGCCATTCCTTGGCGAATGGTACCCGCTTCCTGTGCAGCATAAGCCTCATAGTGCTTACCTGCTTCTATCAATTGGCCCTCAGCTTCTAAACAGGAGCCCAAACCGCTCTGCGCAGCATAGGCCAAGACATCGACAGGCTCATAATTGTCAAGATAATTGCGGTAGTAACTTTTTGCCTCTGCGAACCGACCTTGCGCATAATGGAGGTTAGCCAAAATCACGATACCGTGGGCGGCGGCAGGAGCGCCGGAATAAGAGCTAACCAATTGTTCCGCCAGGCGAATAGCCTCTGTAGTTTGCCCTCCCTGCTCGGCCATAAGCACATCACCGAGTAAAGTTGCCGCCTCAACCTTGGCCGTTTCCCTTGAATCTATGAAATAGTTAATGGCCACTATAGCCACTAAAAGCCCGACAACCCCACCGGCAAAAAGTTGCGTGCGAGCTTTTACATAAGCAACAGCTTCCATTATCCATTCGACAAATTCGTCTTCACGGAGTTCTTCTTTGCTTAATTTCTGACTTTCACCAGCCATGAGAGTATTTGGACTCCATTTGTTTAATAGTCAATAACGGCTTCAAAACGGCAATCTGGTAGTTTCTTGCGCCCCTGTAGAAAACTCAACTCGGCCAAAACGCTGATGCCAACAATTTCCGCCTCAAGTTTATCGAGCAATAGACAGGACGCGGCCAGTGTTCCTCCCGTTGCCAAAACATCATCTACTAACAAAACCTTTTGCCCTGCAGATATAGCATCGGCGTGTATTTCGATGCTATCACTGCCGTATTCCAAATCGTATTCCTGACTCAAAGTTTCCGCCGGTAGTTTACCCGGCTTCCTCATTGGAATAAATCCACAGCCCAATTCAATCGCTATCGGGGCGCCAAAAATAAAGCCGCGTGATTCGATACCGACAACCAACTCAACCTTATCATTGAGAAAGGGGTTGCCCATTGCGCTAAGCGCCGCTTTTAAAGCACTAGGCTCCTTGAGCAATGGGGTAATATCTTTATAGGATATACCCGGCTTGGGAAAATCTGGGACATCGCGGATAAGCGAACTTAATTTTTTATTGTCCATAATCAGAATTTTATCGCAAAACCTTGCACTCGGTGAATAGCTGGCCTCCAATTAACAACGCAGTCGCTCACAACGCTTCCCGGCGGACCAGACTTAAGATCTACAATTAGATTATCGAGGGATTTTTGTGGCCCTTGGGCCACGACTTCAACATTACCATCGGTCAAATTCCGCACAAAACCTATAAGATTATATGCATCTGCCCGTTGCTTTGTAAAATAACGAAACCCCACGCCCTGTACTCTCCCACGAACTATTATATGTACGCTTTCAGCAGCAGAGACCATGGACTTGAATGTTGTTAAGTTAATGTCTTATAGTATAGATATGCTGAAATTTGCTGTCAATATAACAATAGATTACATATTAAATGTTATATGCCTAATATATTAAAACAATGCATATATAAATGGTGCTACTGCAGATCCTTGCGTCATTACAATAAGTAGACCTAGGAGGATTAAGGTCGTAAAAATCGGCCCCAACCACCACTTCTTGCGGACTTTCATGAAAGCCCATAACTCTGAAATTATGCTAAATTTGCTTACCATATCTTAAAACCCTTATGTTGTAATTATCCGACGATTCGACTTACAGATTCGCCATGATGAATCGCCTTGATCGAATCACTTAATAATCTAGCAACGCTCAATACCTCAATCTTCTCCCTTGGCTTGCCCGTAGGTAGGGGGATTGTATTCGTCGTCGCAAAAACCTCCACGGGCGAATCGTCGATCCGCTGTAAAGCCTGCCCCGAAAAAATACCGTGAGTACAACCCGCGAGTATCCTTCGTGCGCCCTTATCCTTTAGAATCCGGATAGCTTCCATCATCGATCCCCCCGTCAGCACTTCATCATCAAATAAAAGTGCATCCCGGCCGTCGATATCCCCTATTATATTTTGGATTTCGGCCTTTTCATCATCTGCATGCCGTCTCTTGTCCATAATTGCTAAAGGCAGGTCGAGACGACGGGCATAAGTTCCCGCCTCATCGGCACTGCCTACATCGGGCGAAACCACTACGGCCTTGCCCAGGTTTTGCCGGCGCATAAAGTCGCAAATTAAACCTGTAGCCCAAAGTTGGTCAACAGGGATACGGGAAAATGCGACTATTTGTGGACTGTGCAAGGTGATCGTAAGAATTCGATCGGCTCCGGCAGCCTGTAATAAGTCGGCCACCAAACGCGCACTGATTGAAATACGTGGCTCATCTTTTTTATCTGAACGAACGTAGGGATAATAGGGCAAGACTGCAGTAATTCTCCGCGCGGAAGCGTATTTTAACGCGTCTATTAGCATTAAAAGTTCGATTAAATGATCATTCACCGGAGGCGAAGAAGTCTGCACCACGAAGACATCGTCCTCGCGCACACTTTCTTCTATCTTGACCTTAATATTATCATTGGACGCCCGCACGATCGTACGACGGGTTGGCGATATGTCCAATTGGTTACTTATTTCTTCCGCCAACTCTGGGTTGCTCGATCCCGAGAGTATTTTTAGGTAGTTTTTCATACTGTTACCCCGACAATTGCCTATTGTATTGGCAAAGTAATAATTATAGTTTGATAAGATTAAATACCTGCCCCCTTCAATGCAAGACCAGGGCTTGACAAAGCTTCTACGCTATACTACTTTCGCTCGATCTCATCGAGCAGCTTGCGAAAAATAAAGGGTCCTATGGCGCGCGTGAACATCATGCTACCGGACGATCTACTTCTGCGTATCGATCAAGTAGCGGAGCAAGAAGGCTTAAACCGCAGCAAGCTTATTCGCTTGGCTTTTATGGCGTATTGTGAGCAAAGAGAAGCCGCTTACAACCACCAACGCAGGCAAGCAGACATCGAGCATGGGATGGCCTTGCAAGACAGTTTGCGCAGCGAAGTTCCCGGGTGGGACACTTTAAAAGTTTTACGCGAAGAACGAGCCGCAAGGTGAACCGCTATGCCTTAGACACCTCGGTCTTGTTGCGGTGGTTCTCCCAAATACATGACGCAGACAGCGACAGAGCGCTCGCCCTCAGGCAAGAGCAACTATCCGAAAAAGTTAAGCTAACAGTATTGGACCTGTCGGTCTATGAACTGGCCCACGTACTAAAAGAGGGCCAGACATTTGACCAACCCAGAATTGACGATGCCCTGGCGAGCCTTGAGTTCATGCACGTGGATATCGTGCCTTATTCCTTAGAAATCACCCGTAAAGCCACACAAATTGCCTTTGAACACTCTATAAGCATATACGCCGCCGGCTTTATAGCTCTTGGTGCACAACTTCGCTGTCCGGCCATAACCTGCGATAGAGACCTCTATCGCAAAGTTTCCTCGCTACCTTGGACAGCACTCTTGAGCGACCTCACCTTGGGCGTCTAAATTCCCGCGAGTGCCTGTTCAATATCATCGACCAACTCTTGAGCATCCTCAATACCTACGGCATATCGCACCAATTGGTCGGTAATGCCAATCGACAACCGCTCCTCCGGACTCAAATCGTAATAAGAAACGGTGGCGGGATGGGAAACTAGCGTTTCCACCCCGCCCAAGCTTGGCGCAAGATAGGGCAAAGAGAGTCGGTGAACAAAATCTCGCGTTCGCTCAAGGTTCCCCTCGACCTCAAAGCTGATAAGGCCTCCAAAACCGCTCATCTGAGCCTTGGCGACTTCGTGGTCTACATGGCTTTCCAAGCCCGGATAATAGACTTCGGTCACCTTGGGATGCTCCTCTAAAAATTGCGCAATTTTCGTTGCTGTATCATTTTGCCGCGCAACTCTTAAAGCCAATGTCTTCAAGCCTCGAATCAAGAGATATGAAGTATTGGGATCTACAACCGATCCGGTAATTCTTTGATACTCGCGAATCGCATCGATCAAAGCACCTTTGCCACAGACGACCCCGGCCATTAGGTCATTGTGACCGCCCATATATTTTGTTGCACTGTGTATTACCAGATCGACCCCAAAGTCTAGGGGCCTTTGGTTGATGGGCGTAGCCAGCGTGCTATCTATGAGGACTTTTAATCGACGCTCCTTAGCAAAAGCAACTAATTTTTCCAAATCCAGCACATGCAGATGGGGATTCGTCGGTGACTCGGTGAAAATAAGACGAGTTTCGGGGCGCACCGCCTCGGCTAGCGCACCCATATCACCCGGTTTAACCAGTGTTGTTTCAATGCCAAATTTGGCCAAGGTGCGACAAAACTTAGCCGTCATCCGATAACAGTCTTCCGTTATAATCAAATGCTGCCCACCACGCAACATCGCATAGAGCACAGAGGTGATCGCGCTCATACCCGAAGGAAAGAGCAAGGCCTCTTCCGCGTTTTCTAATGAGGCGATTTTACATTCGGCCACCCGCTGAGTCGGGTTGCCATAACGGCCATATTCGTAGAGGTTTTTTTCTCCACTCTTGAACGCTTCAAATTCTTCGAGATTGTTAAATGTAAAAGTGGCGGTTTGGGCGATCGGGTTTATGAGCGACTGAGCAAACTTATTGCGTTCCTCCCCACCGTGTACTGATCGGGTTGATTCACCGGTAAAGCCATCATTGGTATTTTTCATTTTTGCTCGCCCAGTTAATGAACTAGCTCTTGCGAATCATTGCGTTCAAGAGCTTTGAGTATAGTCGACCGCACAATTTCAAAATCGGCATCCACCTCAATGGGTATATTGCGGTGGGACGGCTCAACCCCGAATTCCTGCAGTCTATCTTCATGGTATTTCACTTTAAAATCGGGAAATTTTAGTCCATGCGCCGTCGAGATTACAATAACCCGGCTATCCGATTCTATTTTCCCCGCTGCAACCAATTTCGTTAATGCGGCTAGTGCCACCCCCGTATGCGGACAGGTAAATAGCCCCTTGCTATCGGCACGCGCACAGGCATTTGCCAATTCATTCTCCGTAGCCTCTTCGACAAGCCCATCGAATTTTTGCAATGTACGGATCGCCCGATCCCGACTGACAGGATTGCCGATTTTAATCGCACTTGCCAAGGTGTCTCGCGCGGTTTGCGGTTCAAAATTTTCGTAACCAGTAAGATAACTGCGAAAAAGTGGGTTGGCACTGGCGGCTTGCGCTACAACGAGCCGTGGGATCTTATCAATCAGCCCCATTTCTTTCATTTCAAGAAATCCTTTCCCCAACGCACTTACATTGCCCAAATTTCCGCCAGGTATGACAATCCAGTCCGGCACTTCCCAGTGAAATTGCTGCAATAACTCAATGGCTATCGTTTTCTGTCCTTCAATACGCAAGGAATTCATTGAGTTTGCCAGATAGATATTCTCCCGCTGACTGATCTCCTGAACCAACTGCATACAGCCATCAAAATCGGTGCGTAAGGACAGTGTAAGAGCTCCATTCGCAATGGGCTGGATTAGTTGAGCGGTTGAAATCATATCTTTAGGTAAAAGCACAATCGCCGGTATTTCAGCCGCAGCGCAATATGCTGCTAATGCCGCCGAAGTATCCCCCGTCGAAGCACAAGCCACCGCGGGTATATTTTGCCCATCGGCTATCATTTGCTTGACCATCGACACCAAGACCGTCATGCCCAAGTCCTTAAAGGAGCCTGTATGGCTATTGCCGCATTGTTTAATCCAAAGATCTTTTACCCCGATTTCAGCCCCTAAGCGCTCTGCCCACAGCAGATTGCTTCCCCCCTCATACATAGAAACCACATTTTCATCATCTACCGCTGGACAAACTAGCTCCTTCTTGCCCCATACCGAGCTGCCATAAGGGTGCACCGTGCTCATATATCGTTGATCAAACAGCGATCGCCACTCGCCCCCTGAACGCCGCTGTAATTGCTCCATGTCGTGATGAACTTCAAGCAGGCCCCCACATTTGCGGCAGTGATAAACAACTTCACTTAAAGGATAATGTTCGCCATCGCACGCGAGGCATTGAAACCAAGCTTTATAGGGCATGCCACCCCCCCCCTTTTTTTGTGAAAATGCTGTTTTTAAACATCTTATAATTTACTCCTCCTGTGAATAAGCAGCAAGAGTAACACAGAAAGGGACTGGCATTAATAATGCCAGTCCCTTTCTGCTTAGTCCCCGTAAATGCATCAGCCAAAGAGCGCGTCTATCTCATCCTGACTAATCGATTCTTCTCCATTGCCCGCGTCGTCAATTTCTAGCTCATCTGGCTTCGCCGGTTTTTTTTTAGCCTTGGCCTTGGGCGGAGGCTTCTCTTCATCATCACCCAATAAAGCAGCCATTTCTTCTTCAGATATACTGGCACTCATCCCCTCGCTCTCCTCGTCTTCCTCATCTTCTTCGCTCAGCAAGTCCCCCAAGTCGACATCGTCTGCTTCAGCCTCCTCTGCCTCATCTTCTTCGCTCAGCAAGTCCCCCAAGTCGACATCGTCCCCTTCAACCTCCTCTGCCTCATCTTCTTCGCTCAGCAAATCCTCTAAGTCGACATCGTCTGCTTCAGCCTCCTCTGCCTCATCTTCTTCGCTCAGCAAATCCTCTAAGTCGACATCGTCTGCTTCAACCTCCTCTGCCTCATCTTCTTCGCTCAGCAAATCCTCTAAGTCGACATCGTCCCCTTCAACCTCCTCTGCCTCATCTTCTTCGCTCAGCAAATCCCCTAAGTCGACATCGTCCCCTTCAACCTCCTCTGCCTCATCTTCTTCGCTCAGCAAATCCCCTAAGTC
>Ga0233433_10000395_pt1 | contig 47669 bp, 55 predicted proteins | sample SI_122_August201_5_FD_179868 | JGI IMG/M metagenome (GOLD analysis project Ga0233433, IMG submission 179868) | Seawater microbial communities from Saanich Inlet, British Columbia, Canada - SI_122_August2016_100_MG | ecosystem: Environmental > Aquatic > Marine > Inlet | place: Canada: British...
GATATCCAACAATATCTCTCTTGCATCCTGCAGCCGGTCCATACATAAGGGTCATTTGCAGACATGTTTGATGACCCAGAAACACGTCCGCTTTCGGGCAGTAAGCGGACATTGGAATGGATTGGCGTGTTTATCTAAAATATAGAGAAGGCCGCACGTGTTGCGACCTTATTGTGGCCTCAAATCCCCGGCTGGGGTTTTGTTTTTTTTACCTAAGTCATTGAAAAGATTGGTCGGGGCGGCGAGATTCGAACTCACGACCCCTTCACCCCCAGTGAAGTGCGCTACCAGGCTGCGCTACGCCCCGACTTAACCTTGGATACCATCGCAATATCGTTGCGATGCGGGCCGCACTATACGCTCGGAAACCAAGCTGTACAAGCGCCTCAATACAGAGAATTCAAGCCGTTTTAAGGGCGTTTTGCAGGATGTCGCGCACCCCTTCCAGATCGGCGATTGAAGCTCGAATTCCGGCCTCAAGTTCCGGGCTTCGCACCCTATCCGATATCGCCGCGTCGGCGATATCAGTCGAGGCCTGTTCTGTCGCTGTTGGCAGATTCTTAACACCGTTTTGCCGCAGTAGTTTCTGCACGCCCTTAATGGTATAGCCTTCGTTGTGCAGCAGGTTTCTGATCTTATCCAACAGGGCCACATCATCGGGGCGATAGTAACGCCTGCCCCCTGCCCGTTTCATGGGGCTTACTTGGGTGAACTTTGTTTCCCAGAATCGCAGAACGTGCTGCGGAAGGCCCAGTTCCTGAGCAACCTCGCTGATGGTCCGAAATGCGTTTGGTGATTTGGCTGGCCGTGATGGCTCATTATTTTCGGCGGTCATTGGCTTCACTATTATCGGCCACACCCGGTCTGCGAATAACGGCTATTCGCCAGATGATGTGTTGCCGGTGTTGATCCGGCTTTTCAGGACTTGAGATGGGCGGAAGACGAGAACCTTGCGTGGCAGGATAGGCACTTCTTCGCCGGTCTTGGGATTGCGACCAATACGTTGGCCTTTCTGGCGAATGGAAAAACTGCCGAATGAAGAAATCTTTACTGTCTCACCCTGCGCAAGTGTGTCGGCCATATAGGACAAGACGCTTTCCAGCAGGTCCGCAGATTCATTACGAGACAGTCCGACCTCCTGATACACGGCTTCGCCTAGCTGGGCTCGTGTTACGGTTTTGCCTGACATGGTAGCTCCCTAATATCGCTATGTTTTTTGATTGTTGGCTAAAGGGTAACGTGCGCCATGAAGGGCGTCAACGGCAAAGGCGGGAAATTGTGAGGGTTGTTGCAAGATAAAAGAATTGACACACCGTCGCCTGAAATGGCTTACCAGCGTACCAAACTGGCGCCCCAGGTGAGTCCGCCGCCCATAGCTTCGAGCAGGATCAATTGTCCGGCCTGAATACGGCCATCTTTCACCGCTTCGTCCAGCGCCAGCGGAATGGATGCCGCCGATGTGTTGGCGTGGCGGTCCACGGTCACGACGATCTGATCTTCGCTCATGCCAAGTTTCTTTGCTGTGCTGTCGAGTATCCGTTTATTGGCCTGGTGCGGGACCAACCAATTCAGATCAGGGCGGCCTAGATCATTGGCATCAAGGGCTTCATCAACAACGGCGGCAAGATTGGTCACGGCGTGGCGGAAGACCTCTTTACCGACCATTCGAACGTGTCCGGTTGTTTGGGTGGATGACGGCCCACCATCAACATACAGCAATTCATTGTACCTGCCGTCCGAGTGTAAATGCGTGGACAGGATGCCGCGTGCATTGGCACCGCTACCCGCAGAATTTTCCGGGTCAACCTTAAGCACAACAGCACCGGCACCGTCGCCGAACAATACGCATGTGCTCCGGTCTTCCCAATCCAAAATCCGTGAGAACGTCTCGGCACCAATAACCAGGACTGTCTTGGCCTGTCCGGCACGAATGAAATTGTCACCGACAGACAACGCATAGATAAAGCCTGAGCACACGGCCTGTACATCAAAGGCGGCACCGTGTCGCATGTTGAGACGTGCCTGCACCTTGGTCGCCGTGGCCGGAAATGTCTGATCGGGTGTGGTCGTGGCAACGATGATCAGGTCAAGATCATCAACGTCTGTCTGGGCATGTTCCAGCGCGCGGATGGCGGCTTCATAGGCCAGATCAGATGTGAGTTCACCGTCAGCGGCAATATGGCGGGATCGAATTCCAGTACGCGATACAATCCATTCGTCGGTGGTGTCGACCGTCTCGGAGAGTTCCTGATTCGTTACCCGTCGTGCAGGCAGATATGAGCCGCTGCCCGCAATGTAGGAGCGCTGCATCATCATTCGTTTACTGCCGTATCCACAGGCGCATCCACAGGCGCATCCGCAGAAGCGTCATCACCTGAGCTAATTTCGGCATGCAGTTCATCAAAGTCATGCTTGATTTCATCATTGATGTTGTTACCCACCAGAACCGCAGCAACTTTAATCGCATTGGCAAATCCGAATGCATCTGTACCGCCATGGCTTTTCACACAAATACCGTTCAGCCCTAAGAACATGGCACCATTGTGGACCCGGGGATCAAATTTTTCCTTAAAGGCCATTAATGCCGGTTTCGCCAACAATGCCCCCAACTTGGCCATCGGGCCACTGGTCAGGGCGTCACGGAGTAAGCTGGTGATCAGGCGTGCTGTACCCTCGGCGGTTTTCAACGCCACGTTGCCGGTAAAGCCATCGGTAACAATGACGTCGACGGTACCTTTGCCAATATCGTCGCCTTCGACAAATCCGTAGAATTCGATCGGCAGATGGGTTTCCTGAAGAATAAGCGATGCACCTTTGACCGCTTCATTGCCTTTCGCACCCTCTACACCCACATTGAGCAATCCAATAGTGGGTTTTTCCAGGCCCAGCACCTTGCGGGCGAAGGCTTCACCCATAACCGCAAATTGAACCAGGTTGTCCACATCGCACTCGATATTGGCGCCCAGATCAAGCATGACAGTCTGGCCGCGGCGGGTGGGGAGTACGGTCGCGATGGCCGGGCGATCAATGCCGGGCAGTGTATGCATGACAAACTTGGCCATCGCCATGAGAGCGCCTGTATTGCCAGCAGAGACCACCCCATCGGCCTCACCATCGCGCACCGCGTTAATTGCCAGCCGCATACTGGAGTTTCTGCCGCTGCGCAGCGCAATCGATGGCTTCTCGTCGTTGGTGACCACATCGTCGGTATGAACGAGCACGACGCGCTCCGCCAGCCGGTTCGAGCCCTGGGCTATGAGCGGGGCAATCAGCTTTTCATCACCGTACAGTCGAACACGCACGTGCGGCAGCATGTCGAGGGCTAAGTCAACGCCTTCAACAGTCATTTGTGGGGCTGAATCCCCACCCATCGCATCAATGGAGAGCGTGAGTTCTTTGGTCAAGTGGTGACGTCCTTGTGAGCCAGTGTTTCGGGCCTAGGCAGCGTCACCCACTTCTACAACTTCACGGTCTTTGTAGTGTCCGCATTCGCCGCAAACGTGGTGTGGCTGCTTCAGCTCACCACAGTTTGAGCATTCCTCATAGACCGCTGAGGCCAGGGAATCATGTGAACGTCGCATGCCGCGACGGGATTGGGAAATTTTCTTCTTAGGGACAGCCATTGCTATCGTTCCTCGGAATATAGTCAGTTAATATCAGAAATAACGCCAAAATCATTGGCAGAAGCGCGCTTACATAAACATATTCTTGCCCGACGGCAAGCTGATTGACGTCGCTATTCGGGATTATCTTTCAATTTCGCCAATACCGCAAACGGGTTCGGTTTGACGTCATCTTCATCGGAAAGATTACCGCTCTCATATCCGTCGAAAGAAATCCCCGGTTTACGCGGGAAAGGGTCCAGTTCCAGGGACAATTGTTCGGCAAGAATGCTACCCAAATCAATGGTGTCATCAATAACCAGGCCCAACAGTTCTGGTGGTTCCGGGGCGTTCTCAACGTCATTACCGTCATCTTCCGGCAAGTCATTGGTTGGATCGGCCGCAGGGCTGGTAATAAGGCCCTCAAACGTGCCATCAATAATGGCGTCCACAGGGTCGAATGTGACCACGCAGCTTTGCGTTATTTCTGCATTAATGATTCCAGAAATCTCAATAATTACAATTTCTTGAAGCGTTTTTATCTTGCGTAAGGTTAATTCGAAATGACCACCTAACGTAGCAATCGATATATCACCTAATCGTTTGCCAAGGGCCTGGCACTCATTGTCAGATGCGCTGACTTTAAAATGCCGTGTGGTACCTTTCGAGAGATCAGATAGTGGTATGGGGCGGTAGAATTCCGGGGTCGGTTCGGTCATGCGTCTATGCCTCTGCCTGAGTGGGGCCAACCAGAACGGGGCCAACCACAACGGACCCAAACTGAATAGCTCCAGTCAGGATGGTATCGCGACTCTGGTTTTTCAGGTTCTGTTGTTCCGCACGGATGTACCGGGCCATGGTCTCTAGTCCCTGCTCGTCTGATTGCACTTTGCGGAAAATATTTCTGTTAATGACGTCTTTCAGGGCCACATCGCTATCATTTTCGGCCAATGCGTCATCGTAAGCGGTGGCACGGCCATAGAACCCTTCGGCCATTTTTTTGATTCGCTTGGCGACTCCGGTATCGCCAATGCTCAATTCCCGAAGATTCTGGTCCAAATCTGCAAACATAATGTCGAACAATGCCTGTGATAACTGGGGATCAATGGTGCTGTCGGCCTGTAGCCTGTCCAGCACCAGATAGGCATGGAGAGCGACCATGTCGTACCGCCCTTCCGGGCTGTCGGGCACGCCCAGACCCTCATAAAACGCCGGATTCCGAGCTTGTGCGACGACCGAGACGTACAAAGCGTGGGCCATGTCATCATCGAACGGGCTTTTAAAGAACTGTTTGAGGCGAGAGATTAGGGTCATGCGTTTAACAAAATGGGCTGCCTATGTTAAAATAATGGCTGTTTCGCTTGGAATATGTGTCGGCGCGAGAGTATATATAGTCTCAATCTTACGGCGAACAGACAATTCTCAGCTTTTTGCTAATTTGGTGCACACGTTCATGAGTAATTCCAAGACCTTCAAACACCTGATGATGCGCAGCCTGATGCCCGGCTTGATGTTAGGCACGCTCATGTTGGGGGCATGCGAATCCCGTGTCGATTCACGTGGCAATCTGCCAGACCCCGAACTGCTGGCCTCTATCGAGCCCGGTGAGGCATCACGCGATGATGTGAGCCTGTTGCTGGGCTCGCCGTCTAGTGTAGCTGTGTTTGAAAATGAGACATGGTTCTATATCAGCCAGCGTACCGAGACCTTTGCCTTTTTCGAGCCAGAGGTCATGGAGCGTCAGGTTGTCATCGTACAGTTTGATCAGGCTGGAATTCTGAAAACAGTGGAAACCCTTGGTCTGGAAGATGGCCAGGATATCCTGCCCGTTGAACGCGAAACCCCGACATTGGGTAATGAGCCGACCATGTTCCAGCAGTTCTTCGGCAACCTGGGTCGCTTCAACTAACGATAACACTGAATTTTGAACAAGAAAAAGCCCCGGCAGAGTAATCCACCGGGGCTTTTGTCTTTTGTGATTACCCGTTAGCCAGCCAGAATTGCCAGCATCAAAATAGCCATGATGTTCACGATTTTGATCATCGGGTTTATCGCAGGACCAGCAGTATCCTTGTAAGGATCGCCAACTGTATCGCCGGTAATGGCAGCATGGTGGGCATCAGAGCCTTTGCCACCGTGATGACCGTCTTCGACGTATTTCTTGGCGTTATCCCAGGCACCGCCACCCGCCGTCATGGACAGCGCCACGAACAGGCCGGTAACAATGGTACCCATGAGCATGGCACCAACAGCAGAGAATGCAGCTGCCTGACCGGCAATGGCATTGACCACGTAGTACATCACCCAAGGTGCCAGAATTGGCAGCATTGACGGAAGGATCATTTCCTTAATGGCGGCTTTGGTCAGCAGGTCAACACATTTGCCGTATTCCGGCTTGCCTGTGCCTTCCATGATACCAGGAATTTCCCGGAACTGGCGGCGAACTTCAACAACAATCGCGCCCCCTGCCCGGCCAACGGCCATCATGCACATGGAGCCAAACAAGAATGGGAACATGCCACCGATGAACAGGCCAACCACAACGAATGGGTCCTGCAGGTTGAAGGTTACGTCAACACCGGGGAAGTAGTGACCCAGGTCTTCGGTGTAAGCACCAAACAGAACAAGTGCGGCAAGACCAGCAGAACCAATGGCATAACCTTTGGTTACCGCTTTCGTGGTGTTACCAACAGCATCCAGAGCATCCGTAGTCTTACGAACGTCTTCGGGCAGTTCTGCCATTTCGGCAATACCACCGGCGTTATCCGTAACAGGACCAAAGGCATCAAGAGCAACAACCATACCAGCCAATGCCAGCATTGTGGTTGCAGCCATGGAAATACCGAACAGGCCAGCATTCATGTAAGAAACAAGAATACCGCCACAGATAACGATAACCGGCAATGCGGTTGCTTCCATGGAAACGGCAAGCCCCTGAATGACGTTGGTTCCATGACCTGTTTCACTGGCCGCAGCAACGCTTTTCACCGGACGGTAGTCGGTACCGGTGTAGTATTCAGTGATCCAGATGATCAGGCCAGTAACGACCAGACCAGCCAATGCACAGTAGTACAACTGACGACCCGTCACGGTGCCGTCACTCATGGCGTACTCGGTACCCCAACCGATGGTCATGGAAAACACGCCACCGATCAGAACCGCAGAGATCACAGCACTGGCGATGAAGCCTTTGTACAGCGCGCCCATGATGGAGTTGTTGGCACCTAGTTTAACGAACCAGGTAGCCGCAACAGAACCAAGGATACAAACACCACCGATCAACAATGGCATAAGCATCATGCTTTCCTGTGCAGCACCGGAGAAGTAGATGGCACCCAACAGCATGGTTGCAACGATCGTCACCGCATAGGTTTCGAACAGATCAGCAGCCATACCGGCACAGTCACCAACGTTATCACCAACGTTATCGGCAATAACACCAGCGTTGCGGGGATCGTCTTCCGGGATACCGGCTTCGATCTTACCAACGAGGTCAGAACCAACGTCTGCGCCTTTGGTGAAAATACCACCGCCCAGACGGGCAAAGATGGAAATCAGTGATGCACCAAAACCCAGGGCAACGAGGGCTTCGAGTACGTGGCGCATGCCTTCAGGCGTCGACGTATCGACCATACCGCGCAGCACCATGTAGTAACCAGCCACACCCAGCAGGGCCAGACCAACAACCAGCATGCCAGTAACAGCACCGGCTTTGAAGGCAACGTCCAAGCCACCAGCCAAACCAACGGAGCGAGCAGCTTCCGTGGTTCGAACATTGGCACGAACAGATACGTTCATGCCGATGTAACCAGCAACACCGGAAAGGATGGCACCGATGAAGTAACCGACAGCAACAAGCATACCCAGTTGCCAGGCCAGCAGAATACCGATGACCACGCCGACGACGGCAATGGCGGTGTACTGACGGTTAAGGTAGGCAGCAGCGCCTTCCTGAATAGCAGCAGCAATTTCCTGCATGCGTTCATTCCCAGCCGGAGCGGCAAGCACTGAGCGAACGGCCCATGCGCCGTATAGCAACGCAACGGCGCCGCAAACAATGGTCAAGACATAGAGATCCATGTGGATTCTTCCCCTCGTGTATTTTGGGTTGAGAGATCACTCTCCCGACAAATAGAGTTTATGGCAGAGGCATCGAAAATGCTGGCCCTGCAAAGCGCCGGGAAAATGACAGAAGATCAGGGATAAAGCAACAACTCGTCACACAAAATCAGGAGAAAATCGCCATTTGTCTGGCGATAGCGATTTAAGGCTATCCTTCGCTCACCGATTGAATGAGAACATCATACACTTCACGCTCGGGTAGCAGCTTGTGAACGATGAGTGTCAGGCGTTTCTTGAGCACGAAAACATCAAGCTTGGCATCCTCATTTTTCATAACGCGCGGGATGAAGCTGTGCAGGTCTTGTAGCAATGTATCGGTAATTTTCGGCAGCTGCTGATTAACGAAGCTGGCGTTATCTTTACCGCGGGTTTCCAGTTTGATCACAATCTGGATGACTGTGATCACTTGATTGTCTTGAAAAACGTTGATCAGCAATGGTTCCACATCAATGAAGATCGAAGGTTCCTTCTTGGCGGCTTCTTCTTTTGAGAGTTCGTCCTCAGGCGCAAAGGGGCCAATTTCCATTGATTTAAGGGCGGCGAGTCCACCACCACCGATCAGTATGATGACAACAATAAGAATGATGAATATTTTCACGTGGGGAACCTTGCCGGTTGCGAGATTTCGATCATGGTCAGATTATTGCGGCACAGGCCCACATTGCAAGGGTGGTTGTGCTAAATAATCGTCGTTCTTACCAGCCATGCTCATACCCACTACTTTTCATATACGCCAATACCTCACCATTTTTTCTAACAGTAGTGGGCGATTTTGCGTTTTCGGTAGAATTCATGGTGCCGATTCGGGTGAAAGGACCATGCAGGTCTTCGGGCCCGGTGAGCACCAATTCATAGTCATCGCCACCACTGAGGATCAATTCCATATAGGCATTGTCGTTCTCGTACACAGCTTTGGTGGCTGGTGACAATGGGACCAGTTCCCAATCAATAACGGCATGACATCCCGATACAGTACAGATATTGCCTAAATCGCGGAGCAATCCATCAGAGATATCGGCGCATGCGGTTGCCTGCTCGCGTAACGTAATACCTGTTTCTATCCGAGCGGTAGGGAAATGAAATCTATCGATAAGAAAGTCACGCGCCACGTCATCAGACAATGACAACTGACCGGTCAGGAGTTTCAACCCTAATGCCGCATCACCAATAGTACCGGTGACATAAATTCCGTCGCCGGGGCTGGCCCCGCTGCGGGCCGTGGCTGAACCCGTGGGCACATGGCCCATAGCTGTAATAGAAATGTTTAAAGGTCCAGGCGTTGCAACGGTATCACCGCCAGCCAGGTGGATATTGTAAGCCCTCTGATCTGTATCCAGTTGGGCGGCAAAGGCTTCAAGCCAGCGTATGTCGATATGACCGGGAATGCTGATAGCCATGGTATAAACGTGTGGGCATGCGCCCATGGCGGCAAGATCGGACAGGTTTGAGCGGAGCGCACGGGCAGCAACAGCGGCGGGCGGATCTGTGCTTAGGAAATGAACGCCTTCGACCAGACAATCTGTGGTAATCACCGTATCAAGCCCGGGGTGGTCCGGGATCAGGGCTGCGTCGTCCCCCAAGTTCAGTGCGCCTTTGTAGTTTCGCGCCAGGGGCAGAAACAAACGCTTTATCAGTTCAGTCTCTGATAGTTTTTCCGAACTCAATAGCCCTATCCATCAGTTTCGTGTGGCCGCAATTCTTTTGCAAGATTGTCCAGCACCCCGTTGATCAAGGCAGGCTCGCCCGCGCTGAAGAACGCTGTTGCCACGTCCATGTATTCGCTGAGCACCACCCGCACAGGCACGTCAATACGACGGGCCAATTCGTACGTTCCGGCACGCAAAATCGCACGGACCAAACGTTCCAGGCGATCGATCGTCCACTGTTCGCTCAAGGCACCAGCAATGTATTCGTCCAATACCGGGGTTTCGGCGGAAACTCCCTCGACGATATCCTGCAACAACGTCTGGTCAAAATTAGCCATTTCCACTGGTTCGTCATCGTCATCGGTGACCGAATTTTGCCAGCGTTGGTTCAGAAATTCAGCCAGAACCGGGTCAACGGACGCATCAGTGGATTCGATTTCATATAATGCCTGCACAGCGGCAAGACGGGCGCTGTTACGGTTACGGGGTGATTTGTTCGACATGTATCAGTGTTACTCCGCGAACATATTTTCAATTTCGATCATTCTGAGGCACGCATCAGCGATCTCAGCACCTTTGTTCTTAGCCTTCGGGTCGGCGCGAACCATAGCTTGTTCTTTGTTTTCCACGGTCAGGATGCCAAAACCCAATGGCACGCCGGAGAGGGAAATATCCATAAGCGCCCGGCTGGCTTCTTCACAGATATGGTCATAGTGCGAGGTCTCGCCTCGGATAACACACCCCAGGGCGATAGCGCCCGCGTATTCACGATCGCTCTGCATGGCATGCAGAATCGCGGCGGGGACTTCGAATACACCCGGAACCTCCACACGTTCGTATGCGCACTCCGCCGCGTCAAGTTCGGCGATGACGCTGTTTACCAGCAAGTCGGCCACATCAGTATAGTACCGGGCCTCAACGATCAGGACCTTCGGTCGTTCATCAGTCATTGGTTGTTCTTTCTGTTAGAGCAAAACCCGAACAAATTGAATCAATTTGTGAAGGTGGCTTCGCGTAATATCAATACTCTAGTTAACGTCTTCGATGAGATGCTGGCCGACCGCTTCCAGGCCATAACCGTCCAGCCCCACGATGTTACGTTGGGTGTTTGAGATCAGCGTCATTTTCTTGACGCCCAGATCCACCAGTATTTGTGCGCCGATGCCATAGTCTCGCAATTCAGCACCATCAGATGGCGTCTCGCCAATCTTGAACCGAACGCGGTCTGAAAGGCTTGAGCGGTGCGGTTCTCTGATCAACACCACAACCCCCCTCTCCGCTTCGCCAATAATATCCATGGATCGGTGCAGGTGGTACGCCTTGCCACTGTCACGGTCACCGAGCACGTCTTCCAGGATGTTGAAGGCATGCATGCGGGTCAATACGGGTTCGTCGGTAGTGATGTCGCCTTTAACCAGTGCAATATGCTCGGCGTATGCCAGCTGGTTGATATACACGTACATGTCAAAGCGGCCGCCAAATTCTGTATCGATGGTGGTTTTCAGCGTTCGTTCGATAAATGTGTCGTTTTTCAGCCGGTAAGCGATCAAATCAGCAATGGTGGCGATCTTGAGCCCATGGTGTTGGGCGAATGGAATCAAATCTGACAGCCGAGCCATGGTGCCGTCTTCGTTCATAATTTCGCAGATGACGCCCGATGGGTTCAATCCGGCGAGACGGGAAATGTCAACGGCGGCTTCTGTGTGACCGGCACGTGCCAGGGTGCCGCCTGGGCGGGCCTCAAGCGGGAAGATATGTCCCGGCGAGACAATATCACTGGCCTGTTTGCTGGGATCAATGGCAACCGCAATGGTTCGGGCGCGATCAGAGGCCGAAATACCAGTGGTGACGCCTTCGCGGGCCTCAATTGAAATGGTGAACGGTGTATAGTGCCGGGAATCATTGTGCTGGGTCATCAGCGGCAGATTGAGCTCTTTAACCCGTTCTGACGTGAGGGGAAGACAGATCAGCCCGCGGCCGTACTTGGCCATGAAGTTAATCACGTCAGGCGTAGCCATTTGCGCCGGGATTACCAGATCGCCTTCGTTCTCGCGATCTTCATCATCCACAAGAATAAACATCTTGCCGTTGCGGGCATCTTCAATGATGTCTTCAATGGACGACAGGTACTCGGCATCCTCCATAGCACGCTGGACGTCCTGTTTGGAGGCGGTGTTTTTGGGTGCGTCTTCAGCCAATGTGATCAATCCTTATTTAGAAGTCGCGCAACATAACGCGCCAGCATATCAACTTCCAGATTTACTGCGTCGCCGATCTGTTTTTTTCCAATTGATGTAACGGCCATGGTGTGCGGGATGATGTTGACCCCAAAAGTATTCTCGCCCACTTCGTTCACGGTCAACGAAATACCATCGATGGTGATCGAGCCCTTTGCCGCAATTTGGCGGGAAAGATCGGTGGGGACAGAAAAGCTGAAGCGGTGGGAATCAGCATCGGTTGATAGGCTGGTGACCTCGCCCACGCCATCAACATGTCCGGATACAATATGGCCGCCAAGCTCATCGCCCACTTTCAACGCGCGCTCCAGATTTACCGGCGTGCCTTCCTGCCAGGTCCTTAGCGTGGTGCATGACAGTGTCTCATTGGATACCATGGCGGCAAACCAGTTTGGTCCTTTGTCGATAACGGTCAGGCAAACCCCGGAGCATGCGATAGACGCGCCCATATCCACGGTGGACGTATCGTAAGCCGTCGAAAATTCAAACCGCTTGTCACCGCTGCCTGAAATAGCGCGGACACTGCCTAGATCAGTGATAATTCCGGTAAACAATTCACACCTCTTATGCGCTATGGGGCGCTGCTGATTGCCTCATAAATCTCAACTTGGTCAACACCCAGACTGAAACTGCCTGTTTGCTTGAATCCAGGCACATCCGCCATTTGGTCAACGCATACACCCTCGATAGCGGAAACACCATCCCCGCCGATGACCACCGGTGCCCGAAACCAATAAATTTCATCGACCAGCCCGGCGTGCAGAAAAGCTGCATTCAGTTTGCCACCGGCCTCCAATAAAACACGGTTGATCCCCTGCTCAGCCAGCAAGGTCATCACGGCGGCCGGGGCAAGTTTGCCACCGGTATCCAATTCCAGATGAAACACGGAAAGCCCATCCGCATCGCAAGGTCCACAGTCGGCTCCGGTGATGACCCATGTGGGTGTGGATCTCGCGGTGGAGACCAGATTGCTGTCATCAGGAATTTCCAGTCGGGGATCCATCACCACGCGTATTGGTGAAGCGTGTCCAAGCCCCGGCAAGCGGCAGGTCAGGCTGGGGTTATCGGCGCGAACCGTACCCATGCCGGTGAGGATGGCATCATTTCTGGCGCGGAGGTAATGCCCATAGGCCCGTGCGGGTTCGCCTGTGATCCATTGTTGCTGGCCAGGGTTTGTGGCGATGCACCCGTCCAGGCTTGTCGCTGTTTTTAAGGTGATATGGGGACGTGATTTGGTGATGCGCTTCAGGAACCCTGCATTGACGCGATTGGCCTCACCCTCAAGCAGGCCTACGCTTACGTCCATTCCGGCATTTTTAAGCGCCTCAACCCCTCCCCCGGCAACACGGTCATCGGGATCCGGTGCGGCAATAACCACGCGTGCGATACCGGCGGCGATCAGGGCATCTGTACAGGGTGGTGTCTGGCCGTGATGGCAACAAGGCTCAAGCGTTACGTAGGCCGTGGCACCGCAGGCTAAATCCCCTGCCCGTCGGATGGCTTCGGTCTCGGCATGGGGGCGGCCGCCAGCTTGCGTCCAACCGCGTCCAACAATGCGGTGGTCTAAATCCGGCCTCGCCAAAACGCACCCCACAGCCGGATTTGGGGCGGTATTACCCAACCCGCGCTGCGCCAGTCCCAGCGCAACGTTCATCAGTGCTGTATCAACGGGGTTATTCTTGCTCGTCACCAAGGTTACCAATGAAATCTTCGAAGTCTTTGGCTTCGCGGAAATTACGATAGACCGAGGCAAAGCGAACGTAGGCTACCTTGTCCAGATCGATCAGGTAATCCATCACCATTTCGCCAACCACCTTGGTGGGAATTTCGGTTTCGCCCAGGGTTTCGAGGCGGCGTTGGATACTGTTGACGATACGCTCTATGCGGTCTTCGTCTATGGGGCGTTTGCGAAGCGCAATGTTCAGGGATTTAGACAGCTTGTCGCGATCAAACGGCGTCTTATCACCGTTGCTTTTGACCACAGAGAGTTCACGCAACTGAACACGCTCGAAGGTGGTGAACCGTGATCCGCATTTGGTGCAGTAACGTCTGCGACGGATCGTCGCGTTGTCCTCGGTAGGCCTGGAATCCTTGACCTGTGTATCATCATGACCACAAAACGGACAACGCATGACTATCTCCCCTCTTTTATTTTGGTGTTCGGCGGCCAGCCTTGGCTGACCGCCGGTTCATTTAACGACTTAGTTAATTCCCTGATAGATCGGGAATGCCGTGCATAGCTCAGAAACTTTGGCAGCGGCTGCTGCTTCAGCGGCTGAATTGTCTTCACGGTTTTCAGCCAGACCATCCAGAACGTCCCCAATCAGGTTACCGATCTGGCGGAATTCATCCGTACCGAAACCACGTGTGGTGCCAGCTGGCGTACCGAGACGGATACCGGACGTAACCATTGGTTTTTCCGGATCGTTTGGAATACCGTTTTTGTTACAGGTCATCTTGGCGCGGTCCAGGCTTTCTTCGGTGATGTTACCGGTCAGGCCTTTGGGGCGCAAATCAACCAGCATCAGATGCGTGTCGGTACCACCCGATACGATATCGAGGCCACGTTCGATCAGCGTTTCTGCCAGAACGTTGGCGTTATCCACCACGGACTGACTGTATGCTTTGAACTCAGGACGTAAGGCTTCACCGAAAGCAACCGCCTTGGCAGCGATCACATGCATGAGCGGTCCGCCTTGCAATCCCGGGAATACGGCTGAATTGATTTTCTTGCCGATATCCACGTTGTTGGACAGGATCATGCCGCCTCGTGGGCCGCGTAAGGTCTTATGCGTGGTGGTTGTAACCACATCGGCATAAGGCAACGGGCTGGGGTGGATACCAGCGGCAACCAGACCGGCGAAGTGCGCCATATCCACAAACAACAAGGCTCCAACCTTATCAGCAATTTCGCGGAATTTTGCGAAATCAAGAATGCGGGGATACGCAGAACCACCAGCGATGATCAGCTTGGGATTGTGCTCGACAGCCAGCCGCTCGACTTCATCGAAGTCGATGGTGTCGTCTTCTTTCAGGCCGTACTGTACAGCATTAAACCATTTGCCAGACTGGGCTGGCGGGGCACCATGGGTCAGGTGGCCGCCGGACGCCAGTGACAGACCCATGATCGTGTCGCCTGGCTGCAACAATGCCATCATCACAGCACCATTAGCTTGCGCGCCGGAATGCGGTTGTACGTTGACAAATTCGCAATTGAACAATTGTTTGGCACGATCAATAGCCAGTGATTCAGCCACGTCCACGTACTCACAACCACCATAGTAACGGCGGCCGGGATACCCTTCGGCGTACTTGTTGGTCATGATGGAGCCCTGGGCTTCCATCACGGCGCGCGACACGATGTTCTCGGACGCGATCAGTTCGATTTGGTCTTTTTGGCGGGCCAGTTCGTGCTGGATGGAGCCAAGGAGGTCGGGGTCTCGTTCTGCCAGGGTTTCAGAAAAGAAACTTGCAAGGGTGTCATTTGGATAGGAACTCATTGAGCGGGTGCTCCTCTTATCGTTTTGTCATAATTAAACAGGTGGGTTTGATAGTTTTTCAACGCGCTGAATATGACGGCCGCCCTCAAACCGCGTATCCAGAAATACTTGCAGGCACTCGCGTGCCAATTCATTGCCGATTAGTCTTGCGCCAAAACAGACAACGTTGGCGTCGTTGTGTTCACGACCAAGTCTTGCGCTTGTTACGTCGTGAACCGGTGCGGCACGCACATCAGGGTAGCGGTTCGCCGCCATGCTGATGCCAATGCCACTACCACAGATTAATACGCCGCGGTCCACAACCTTGTTGCGAATGGCATCAGCCATTTTGTAACCGAAGTCTGGGTAATCCACGGAATCGTTGCTGTCTGTGCCAAAGTCATGCACCTCAAAGCCGGCGGTGGTCAGATCAGCCTTAAGAATACCCTTAAGGTCGATCCCCCCATGATCACAGGCGATGGCGATGCTTCTTGTCATCTATGATGTTTCTCCGGCACGCAGTTCTTCTGTATTCGTTCGTTGGTGTACCACATATTCATTGCGCCTGCCAACGGGGCACAATGTATCGGGTCATGTGCATATATGGTGGCTTGGTGGTTGTCGAGGCTCAAAACCGCTTAATGATGATTTTTTGGCTATTGTTTCTTACGGGCGGCTTCCGCTTCGGTGAGTTTCTTTTTCAAAACATATTGCAGCTTCCGCGCAGCCAGCTTCTTGAGTGCGGCCTCACCCTGTTTGTAGTCGCCGACCATCACCACTTCCGTGCGCGTAATCGGGTCGATGGCAACAACCCGAACGGTACGCTCGTTGACGCGGCGAAGCTCAAACAGAATTTCTATGGTGTTTGGCGGTAATCTTCTCATAACACATGATAAATATCGCAAATTTCATGTGCGTCAAGGGAATAGAAATCGAACGCCTTTACACCAGTCATTGTCAATTTAAGTTAATTCCCCCAAGCAAGGTGTGAAATATCGTTCAATGATTTGACTTTTCGGCCAAACTGGTGACTTTTGACAGTCAATCGACCATAAAATCACCAAAATATTTGCAGGAGAGCGAAATGACCGAACGTACCCTTCATCCTGATACCATGGCCTTGCACGCCGGTTATCGTAGCGACCCCACCACGGGCGCTGTGGCCGTGCCGATTTATCAAACCACGTCCTATCAGTTTCGTGATTCAGAACATGCGGAAAACCTGTTTGCGCTTAAAGAACTGGGCAACATCTATACCCGCATTATGAACCCCACGCACGATGTGCTGGAACAACGCATCACAGCCCTTGAAGGTGGTGTGGCAGCACTTGCCGTGAGTTCAGGCCAGGCGGCATCAACGTTTGCGGTGCTTAATCTGTGCGAAGCTGGCGATAACTTTGTATGCTCCACAGCGATTTACGGCGGCACATGGAACTTGTTCGCTAATACGCTGAAATCATTGGGTATTGAGTGTCGTTTTGTGGATCCAAATGACCCTGAAAACTTCCGTCGGGCCACTGACAAAAAGACCCGCTGTTATTATGCGGAAACCTTGCCTAATCCTTTGCTTGAGGTCTTCCCCATCGGTGATGTGGCGAAAATTGGTAATGAAGAAGGCGTTCCGCTGATCATGGATAACACGGCGGCACCACTGATCTGTCGTCCGCTGGAACACGGTGCATCTATCGTGGTCTATTCCACCACCAAGTTTATTGGCGGTCACGGCACCTCCATTGGCGGTATGCTTGTGGATGGTGGCACCTTTGATTGGGAAGCCGGGGGCGATCGATTCCCCCTGCTGAATTCACCAGACCCCAGCTACCACGGTGCTGTGTGGACCGAGGCTGTTAAGCCGCTTGGCCCCATTGCCTATATCCTGCGTGCCCGTGTAATCCTGTTGCGTGATTTCGGATCTGCCATGAGTCCTTTCAACGCCTTCCAGTTTATTCAGGGCGTCGAAAGTCTGCCGGTACGGATGGAGCGTCATTGCTCGAATGCGGCAAAGGTGGCCAATTATCTGGCCAGTAACCGCCAGGTATCGAAAGTCATCTATCCCGGCAATCACACAGGCGAGGTCCGCCAACGGGCCGATACCTACCTCAGCAATGGATACGGTGCCCTTGTGGGATTCGAGCTGGCGGGTGGCAAAGAAGCCGGTCAGAAATTCATTGATGCGTTAGAGCTACTGTATCATGTGGCTAACATTGGTGATGCCCGCAGCCTAGCCATTCATCCCGCCTCAACCACTCATTCTCAGTTGTCGGTAGAAGATCAGGCCGCTGCCGGTGTGACCCCCGGTTATGTGCGTTTGTCTATTGGTCTTGAGCATGCTGACGATATTATCGCCGATATCGCACAGGCCCTGGAAAAGGCATAAGTCTGTTGGCCGGAAACTTAGGCATAACAGGCGCACGAGCGACGGGGAGCTTTCCCGCGGTTCGCATGCGACGCAACCGTCAGGAAGGGTGGGTGCGTCGTTTGGTGGCCGAAAACAGGCTTGGTGTTGATGATCTGATCTGGCCGCTGTTTGTGGTGGATGGTGATAACGTTCGCCAACCTGTGGACTCCATGCCCGGTGTTATGCGCTATAGCGTGGACCAGGTGGCCGGTGCCGTCAGCGAGGCCCGCGATCTGGGCATCCCGGCCATTGCGTTGTTTCCCTATACCGACGCTGCTCTGAAAACGCCTGACGGGCGTGAGGGCTGTAACCCGGAAAATCTGGTATGCCGGGCAGTGCGGGCGGTGAAATCAGCCTGTACGGATATCGGCGTTATCTGCGATGTGGCGCTGGATCCGTACAATTCAGACGGCCACGATGGTTTGGTTCAAGGTGGCCGTATTCTAAACGACGAAACACTTGAAATCCTGTGCCAGCAGGCCGTTGTTCAGGCCGAAGCCGGTTGTGATATCCAGGCCCCGTCCGACATGATGGATGGTCGTATTGGGGTGATCCGCCGTGCGTTGGATGACGCCGGTTTTCAAGACTCAATCATCATGTCCTATGCGGCCAAGTATGCGTCCGGATTTTACGCCCCGTTCCGCGATGCGGTGGGATCGGGTGGCGCTTTGGCGGGGGACAAAAAGACCTATCAGATGGATCCGGCAAACAGTGACGAGGCCATACACGAAGTGGCATTGGATATCGCCGAAGGCGCCGATATGGTCATGGTCAAACCGGGTCTGCCTTATCTGGATATCGTGCACCGGGTTAAATCAACGTTTGGTCTGCCCACCTATGCCTATCATGTGAGCGGTGAGTACGCGATGCTACAGGCAGCGGCCCAGAACGGGTGGTTGGAATACGACAAGACCATGATGGAGATACTGACCTCCTTCAAGCGCGCCGGTGCGGATGGAATTTTAACGTACTGTGCGCTGGATGCAGCCCGTTTATTGAATAATCAGTAGAGCGGCATTCCGCTGCGCATCACTTATTGCCGATATCGAGCAACGTTTCCACATCCAGAACCACCATCAGGTTCTCTTCAAGCCGGAATACACCAACGGCGAAATCACGCCATTCGGGGTTCAACGTGCCCGGATTTTTCTCAAAATTGTCATTGGAAAGACTGATGGCATCGCCGATTTTATCAACCAGCAGGGTATATAGATCGTTGTTGTGCTCGATGGTCACACCCATGGTTTCAGTCATATCTTCGCGTGGCTCAAGGCCCAGACGAACGCGTACATCAATGACGGTCACAATACGGCCACGAAGATTGATGGAGCCTTTGATTTCTGGCGGTGCCAGGGGGATAGAGGCGATCGAATCGGGTCGCAGGATATCCTGCACCTTCAAGATTGGAACGCCGAACAATTGCTGATCAATGGAGAAGGTAACGAAATCGTCCTTGTCGCCTCTATCCAATGTATCAACGCTATGTTGCTGTACCGCTTCGATTTCTTGTGACATATCCAACCTCGTAAAAATGCTATTTTTTCAAAAGTAGTGTATCAAGAGCTCAACAGCAAGGTGGAAACCTAAGATATGGCGCTTGGCAGGCTTTTCCGGTTGGGATTTATGATTCCCGTAACTTGCTGTCTTATAATCCTTTTTATTGTCGTAACGGGCCTTTTTTGGTCCGATACAACGTTACCGCGTACCCGTGGTGATGTTGTTGTGGGCGGTCTGCAGGCAACGGTCTCCATTTATCGTGATGAACTTGCCATTCCCTATATTCAGGCGGATAACGCCGCCGATTCCTATGCTGCGCTTGGGTTCGTACACGCACAGGACAGACTATGGCAGATGGAGACGATGCGCCGGTTTATCAAGGGGCGATTGGCAGAAATTTTGGGTTTACCGCTTGTTTCTTCGGACCGGTTCATGCGCTTGTTGGGTTTCAGCCATCTGGTGAAGCGCCAATTTAAGGGACTGGCCCCCGACACCCGCGAGGCTTTGCGTGCCTATGCGCAAGGTGTGAACAGCTGGATTTCATCTTACCAACAAGCCTTACCCCCGGAATTTGCCATTTTATCGCTCAAGCCTGAACCATGGTTACCGGAGGACTCATTGCTGTGGGGACGGCTTATGGCGCTGCGCCTGAGCGGAAATTGGCATGATGAGTTGCTCCGCACCCGGATGCTGGAATCCCTGAGCGATCAACAAATTTTGTCTTTCTGGTATCCGGACCAAGCCACTTCAGACCAGGCGTCGGTGGATATGGGGCGTGATCACCAGCGCCTCACATTGGCCACTGAGGTTTTAGAGGAAATTCTGGCGTTAACCCCACCCCTGCCATCCACTCCCCGAGGTGCATCCAATGCCTGGGTCGTGACCGGTGAGCACACAGAATCCAGCCGGCCAATCCTGGCAAACGACCCTCATCTTGGATTGAATTTACCGTCCATGTGGTACCTGGCGCACATGGAGACCCCGGCTTATGCCTTGACCGGTGCCACGGTGCCTGGGGTGCCATTTATGGTCCTTGGTCACAACGGGCGGATAGCATGGGGGTTAACCTCTACCCAATCGGATCAACAGGATCTGTTCATCGAACGGGTGTCGAATGATGGTCAAACCTATCAGGCTCCAGACGGCAATTTCGTACCCTTTACCCTGCGTCAGGAAGCCATCTCGGTTTACGGACAGGCAGACGAAGTGCTCACCATCCGCGAAACCGGGCATGGGCCGGTCATTTCGGATCTGGCCGGAGGAGCGGCATCCGTGACCGGTGACGGGACTGTGCTGTCACTGTCGGCCACATTCCTGGCGCCTGAAGATTCCACACCCGATGCCATGATGGGCGTAAACGGGGCGCCCGACTGGTCATCTTTTCTAGAAGCCGTTGAAAAATTCCAGTCTCCCCAGGTGAACATGGTTTATGCGGATACCGGTGGCACCATAGGGTTTATATCGCCCGGCAAGGTGCCGGTCCGCAACGACGGTCGGGGACGGTTCCCGGTACCGGGTTGGAACACACGATACGCCTGGTCGGGTTTCATTCCGTTTGATGACTTACCGCGCAGCGTCAATCCTTTGGAGGGGCGAATCGTTTCGGCCAACAACCGTATTGTGTCGGATGATTACCCTTATTTCATTTCTGACGACTGGGCCCCACCCTATCGCGCCAAGCGCATATTCCAGTTGCTGAACGCCTTCGCCCCGTTGTCGGTGTCTGACATGGAAGACATCCAGCTAGATAACGTATCCGAGATGGCGCGTGAGTTGTTGCCATACATGACGGCGTTGGCCCCCCGGAACCCTAACGCCGCCGAAGCTATTTCCAGGCTGGCCCGGTGGGATGGTGCCATGTCCAGGGAAAGCGTGGAGCCACTCATATTCTATGCCTGGCTGCGAGAGCTCAACCGCGCCATCTATAAGGATGAACTGGGTGATCTGTTTCCCCTCGCGTTCGGGTTGCGGCCCAAGTTTATTGCCACGGTATTACGTGATGAACAGCATTGGTGTGATGATACCACCACCACACAAGATACTGAAACCTGTGAGCAGGTGCTGGAAGGTGCGCTGATCCGGGCGTTGTCACAGTTGGGTACGATGGGGGCGGACGGGAAACCTGTACGGCGCTGGGGCGAAGTCCATGAAGCGGTTTTTCGCCACCCGTTTTTCTCAAAACTGCCTGTGATATCAGAATATTGGGGCGAGCGTCGCGTAGCGGTGGACGGTGGCAACTATACGGTTAATAGGGCTGCGACCCGCCCGGCAAATGAGGACGCCCCTTATGAAGACATTCACGGTGGCGGGTTCAGGGCCATATACGATTTGGCTGATTTGAGTCAGTCACGCTTTATTCTTTCCACCGGCCAATCCGGAAACCCTTTGTCGGCGCATTATGATGATCTTTTGAATAAATGGGCAGACGGTGAGTATGTGATGATCGACGCCGGTAAATTGGCCATCAATACGTCCGGTTATGACCATCTGCGATTATTGGTACCAGGTGCAGAGGCCCCGCCCCCACCAACCATTGTGGAAAGGTTGGTGCCGTTGTCAGAAAACATCGTGCACGGCGTGGCCCGGTTTGTACGGACCTGGGGCGGACTCGTCACGGGAATATTCGACTAGGTTGGCTTTACATCTGCCAAATCAGAAGGTTGGTCTTGCGGTCGTCATCAACGATGACGATACGGCCCGGATCGTGTCCGTCCACGCTAAACGAGTTGCTGATTAAAATGCTGCCTGGGTGCATTTCGGACCGGGCCTTATCAAATACCCTTGTCATGGGGGCTGGCGACAGAAAGCAATACACCACGTCGAACCGTGACAAATCTGCCTGCCAAATGCTGCAATAGCGGACCGTAACGTTGGGGAGACGCACAAACATTTCGCGCAACCTGGATAGGAGAAACGGGATTGGAGCAGTTTCGTACCCGGTAAACTGGCAATCCGGTCGGGATTTAGCCAATGCGTACAGGGTGCCGCCGAGGCCACTGCCCAAATCTATAAAACGCGAAGGCTTATCCACCGGAATCAACTGCGATAACGCCGCCCATGTTTCTCGGTTCGTCAAATATAATGGAACGCGCATGGTGCTGGCATTCCAATTAACCATCAGCAGAACAACAAAGCCTGTGAGATAGACCCAGGGACTGACATCTATTGTTAGCCCGGCGACAATAGCGCCCGGAAAGCCCAGGTTGATGGCGGACCACCACCATTGCTGATGAAACACCCGGGACGATGTAACGGCAGCGGTAACACCAGCAATCAAGGCACCCGCAACAATTAACACCCGTGGCAGCACCTGAGGCTCGATATTCAAGCCCTGACCAGATGCCACAAACACCATACATACCATGTACGCGGTGCCCAACCCGATGGCCTGCGATACGAAAAATAATAATATTGGATATTTGCAAACTTTTGAAAACAAACAATGATACCGTTAACTGGTGTGGTGTATTGGATAGCTTACGCGGAGTATAACATGAAACCAAAGGCCACACAGAATGCATGTTGCCTCTAGTTGCATAATGCTTTCAGTTGTTTATAAGTCTAGCTAGTATAATTGATAAAACCGACTTTATTAACGTATCGTCGTATGTTGTTGGGCAGATGGATGCCTTTTCGTCTACCAGATTATAGGCGGGTTTGAATGTTATTTATCGTTGGTATTTTGATCGTATCGGTCTGCGTTATCGGTCTATACGGAATTCATGGCAGCTATGCCGTTTTATGGCAGCCTATTGAATTTGGTATTATCTTTGGTGGTGCTTTCGGTGCGTTTGTTATCGCCTACCCCAAGAAAATTGTGATTGGCGCATTCAAGTCCATTGGCCTTATGATCAAAGGCCCCCACTACAAACGGGATCACTACAACGAGTTGCTGTGTGTGCTTTATACGGTTTTCAAACTGGCTAAATCCAAGGGCGATTTGGCTTTGGAAAGCCACATCGACAAGCCTGAAGAAAGCTCTTTGTTTGGAAACTTCCCCCTGTTCCAGAATGATCACCACGGGGTTGATTTCCTGTGCGACTACCTGCGCTTGTTGACTCTGGGCGCCAATAATCCGCACGAAATGGAAACCGTGATGGATATGGAAATCGAGATACATCATAACGAAAATCATGCCCTGACTGCTGCCATGACGTCAGCTGCGGAGGCCCTGCCTGCCTTGGGTATTGTTGCCGCTGTTCTGGGCGTGATTGTGACCATGAATTCAATCACCGAGCCGCCTGAAATTCTGGGTGGTCTGATCGCGGCGGCCCTGGTGGGTACGTTCGCTGGTATTTTGTTGTCCTACGGTTTTGTCGGCCCCATGGCCACGTCCGTGGAGAAAGCTCATGCCGAGGATGCCGATTACCTGAACTGTATGAAAGCGGGATTGATGGGACACATGCAGGGCTACGCACCACAGATTTCAGTGGAGCTTGCGCGTAAATCGCTTAGTAGTACCGTCCGCCCGTCGTTTGCTGAAGTCGAAGAAATGGTCAATTCGTTATAGAGGCCATTTACGACAATCGGCATGATGCAACCCTAGAAAGCTGAGACCTGATGGCCGAAGGCGCACCACAATCTATTATCATCAAGAAGGTGAAAAAAGGCGGCCACGCCGCTCACCATGGTGGCGCATGGAAAATTGCCTACGCGGATTTTGTTACCGCCATGATGGCCTTCTTCCTTTTGTTGTGGCTGTTGAACGCGGTACCACAGGAAAGTCTGGAAGGCATTTCCAATTACTTCGCGCCTGTATCGGTGTCTGAAAGCACCAGTGGTTCTGGCGGTGTTCTGGGCGGCAAGGTTATGTCGGAGGAAGAGGCCGGAATATCTGAGTCCAGTTCGTCTGTAACTATGGACCTGCCTCCGCCCAGTGCCGGTTCAGGTGGTGATGATCAAGCCAGTGCAGAAGATATTGCTGAAGACGCTGCTAGAGAGGCGATGGAAGCATTGGAGCAGCAGCAGTTCGATGAAGCCCAGCAAAAAATCATTCAGGCCATTGAGGCCGATGAAACGCTGAGCCAGCTGAAAGACAGCCTGAAGATGGATGACACCCCTGAGGGGCTGCGTATTCAACTGTTGGACCAGGACGGTTTGCCTATGTTCCAGAGCGGCGGCGCTACCATGTTGGCGCACACTCGGAAAGTCATGGCGCTGGTTGCCAAAGTCATTAAAAACATGCCGCAGCAGATATCCATATCCGGTCACACGGATTCGGTGCCATTTTCCGACGACCATGGGTATAGCAACTGGGAGTTATCGTCGGACCGCGCCAATTCTGCGCGCCGTGAGCTTATGGATGATGGCGTACCCTATGAGCGGGTGTCGCAGGTCATTGGCAAGGCGTCAACGGAACCGCTGATGGAGGACAACCCCACGCATCCATCGAACCGGCGGCTCAGCATTGTTTTGTTGCGGGGCAGTGCTGGACCGCTGGATGCGGAAGAAGAAATTCTGCCTGGTTTGAGTGACATTAAACAGAAACAGTTGGAAGATACGCTGAATTCTATAGAATAAAGCGGTGATCCCGTTGATCAGTAATCCAAGACGAGCAGGAGCGCTATGCGCCACCAATCGTTAAAAAGCCTGCACTATTTTTTTACGACACCGCTTATGCCGTGTCCCTATCTGCCCAATCTGATGGAACGTCGCATTGTGACCGAACTCGCTGGACGGGACGTTCATATCCTGCACGACGGTTTGTCTCTGAGTGGTTTTCGCCGCAGTCACGGCATTGCTTACGCGCCATCGTGTCCGGGCTGTAACGCGTGCGTGCCCATTCGCATCGTGGTCGACGGTTTCAGCCCAAGCCGTAGCCAACAACGCATTGAGCGCAAGAACAGGCATCTGAAATGGCGTGAGTGTGCGGCTGTCGCGACACCGGAACAGTTTGAGTTATTCAATCGCTATCAGGGTGGCCGTCATACAGATGGTGAAATGGCGAAAATGGACGAGAGCGATTATCAGGCTCTGGTCGAAGATACGCCGGTTGAAACATGTGTCGTGGAATTCCGTGATGAGGATGATGTGCTGGTGGGCGTGTGCCTCCTGGATCAGGTTTGTGATGGCTTATCCGCTGTTTACAGCTTTTTCGACCCGGCGCTCCACAAAAATAGTCTGGGCACCTATATGGTGCTTTGGTTGGCCCGGCGGGCGGCAAGCCTGCAATTACCCTATGTGTATCTGGGATTCTGGATCAAGGATTCAGCCAAAATGTCCTACAAATCCAACTTCAAGCCATGTGAAATGTTTCGCGATGGTGTATGGGGCGAAGGCTAGATTATAGGTAGTGCACGCTGGTACGTGGTGTGCAGGGCCATGTCTTTCTTTGGGCCGCTAATGGCCCATTGGCACACATAGGCGTTGTCCGAGATAACTTGAAAAATTCCATCATAATGATCTGGATCGCAGAAATGCTCTGTTCGCCAATGGCCGTTTGAGAGATCCAAATCATGGAATGCCCGGCCATCGTCGAAAAACACCTGTGCGGTTGCCGTACTTGGAAAGGCGAAATCATACCGTCTGAAGGCTGTATCGCCGTAGTCACCAAAACATAACTGGCCCTCCTCTTCATACCGGAGGTGTCCGTCATGGGGCGTGTAGGCGGCTGAACCAGTGAAGGTGCCGGACGCACCGGATTGCCTATCTGTCATTTTCCTGTCCACCGACCAGCGGCCGGACAGGAAGACGAACAGATCATCAACAGGTATTAATCGTTCCGGGCTTGTGTGAGTTTCCATGCCATCGGCAGTACCACGGCCGCAAGGGCCAGCTTCGTCAAATCACCCAGAATAAATGGTGTGAGACCCCATTCCAAAATGGGTTTATCCCATCCGAACAATGCACCCAGCCACAACAGGCCCGGCACGTAAATCAGTACGTTACCCACCAGCATGGCGATGGCGGTCGATACTACGTTGCGGCCCCAGCCGTGTTCGGCCAGCCAGCCACAGGTAACGGCGGCCAACAAGTAACCGATCAAATAACCACCCGTACCACCCATCATGTAAGCAAGGCCGATGCCTTTTTCAGGGGTGCCGGCGAAAACCGGCATACCAGCCGCCCCTTCGGCCAGATACAGCAGAATTGTTGCGGCGGCCAGGCGCCAACCGAGGCTCATACCCAGCAACAGGACCATGAACGTGGTCATGGTCATGGGCACTGGATAGAACGGGATCTGGATTTTGGCGGAAATGGCCAGCAAGGCAGACCCCGCCACAGCCAGAACGGTGGCGCGCATGAGACTGCTGCGTTCACCTGTTGGCCACAGGGTCGATACCAGGGTCGCTTGGTTTTGATTTGCTGCAATCATGGGAGCGCTTCCTTACAGTTTGTCGTCAATTGGACTGATTCTTACGCTGACAAGCGCGGGTAATCAAGTAAACCTGTTCACTTTGGGGAAGCCTTTGGGCACGAGCATGCCAGCCTGCGCTCGCTTTCCAATCCAGGGTTTTATGTTTGGCTCGCCGCGCATGCCGGACCCGGTGTTCCAGGTGAGGCCTTCGGCCAGATTGATGGATTTTATATCGCGCAGGCCATCTGAGTTATATCGCTGCAAGATCACACCGCGCCCGCGGGCCATGACGGGTAGCTCGTCCAGCGGGAATATCAGCAGTTTCCTGTTTTCGCCGAGCACCGCCACGGCATCAGCGTTCTCGATCACAGGAACACAACAGCGCCCCTCTTCGTCGCTGGAAAGATTGAGCGTCTGCTTGCCGTTTTTGGTCTGGGCGATCACATCCTTTTCTTCCACCACAAAGCCTCGGCCACTGTCAGAGGCAATCAGCAGCTTGCGATCCGGGGAATGCACGTGGATATCAACGATTTCATGGGCATTGCCCAATTCGATCAGCAGGCGGATGGGCTCGCCATGCCCGCGTCCACCGGGCAACTTGTCTACGCCAATGGTGTAGAACCGGCCATTGGTGGCAAACAGCAGGATTCTGTCTGTGGTCTGGGCTTCCATGGTAAACCGGCCTCGGTCGCCATCTTTAAATTTGAACTGCTCCGAGTCCAACCCATGGCCCTTAATGGCCCGAATCCAGCCTTTTTCGGAGCAAACCACGGTAACGGGCTCGCGCTCAATAAAGGCTTCCAGTGGTACAATCACGGCTTTTGGTGCATCGCCGATCTCTGTGCGGCGTTTGCCCAGATTAGAATCCTTGGCAAAGGATTTTTTCAGATCAGATATCTGCTGGCTGATCATCTTCCAACGGCGCTTTTCATCCTTGAGCAAGGCTATGATGTCTTTACGCTCGGCGCTTAGATCAGCGTGCTCATCGCGAAGACCCTGTTCTTCCAGTTTCCGTAACTGGCGCAGCCGCATATTGAGGATGGCCTCAGTCTGAACTTCGTTCAGCTTGAACGCCTTCATCATGATCGGCTTGGGCTCGTCCTCTTCGCGGATGATGCGGATAATTTCATCTAAATTGAGAAATGCAATAAGGTACCCGTCAAGAATTTCAAGGCGTTGTTCGATTTTATTAAGGCGGTACGTTGAGCGCCTGACGAGCACCACATGGCGGTGATCAAGAAATTCCTGCAAGGCTTCGCGCAGGCTCATCACCCGCGGCACGGTGTTGGAATCCAGCACGTTCAGATTGAGGCTGAAACGGGTTTCCAGGTCCGTCTGCATAAACAATTGCTGCATGAGCATTTCGGCTTCGACGGTGCGGGTCTTTGGTTCGAACACAATGCGCACATCGTCCGTGGACTCATCGCGCACATCGGCCAGGAACGGCAGCTTGCGCAACTCCATCAATTCGGCAATTTTTTCAATCAGGCGGGCTTTCTGGACCTGATAGGGAATTTCGGTGACCACGATCTGATACTGGCCCCGGCCCATGTCTTCAGTTTCCCAGCGCGCCCGCAGCCGGAAGCTGCCGCGGCCTTTGGTATAGGATTCAACGATTGCTTCGCGGGGTTCCACCAAGACACCCCCGGTGGGGAAATCCGGGCCGGGAATGAATTCAACCAGCTTGTCGAACCCGGCATTAGGGAACTTGATCAAATGCAGCAGGCCATCGCAAAGCTCGATCACATTGTGGGGTGGAATGCTGGTGGCCATACCAACCGCAATACCAGCAGCACCATTGGCCAGTAGATTGGGGAAACTTGCTGGTAAAACAATGGGTTCCGCATCTTCACCGTCATAGGTTTCGCGGAAATCCACGGCGTCTTCATCAATGCCGTCCAGCATGATCCAGGCGATTTCGGTCATGCGGGCTTCGGTGTACCGCATGGCAGCGGCATTATCGCCGTCGATATTGCCGAAGTTGCCCTGCCCGTCTACCAGCGGATACCGAACCGAGAATTCCTGTGCCAACCTGACGAGTGCGTCGTAAATCGACATGTCACCATGGGGGTGATATTTGCCCATGACATCGCCCACAACACGGGCGCATTTCTTGAACCCGGATTTCGGGTCCAGTTTCAGTTGCCGCATGGCGTACAGCAAGCGCCGGTGAACGGGCTTTAAGCCGTCACGTACATCGGGCAGCGAACGTGACATGATAGTTGATAGCGCATAGGCCAGATACCGCTCACCGAGGGCGTCGGCTAACGGGGCATCACGAATGTCTTCTGGTTTGGCTGGCGCTGGGCTCATGGTTGGTCATAGTATCGACCACCGGCAGGTGGTCAACGCCCGTCAAAACCCCTTGTTTATCAGGCGTTTCGGGGGCTGCCGTCCGCTGTCTTGCGTAACGCTTGTACGAATCGGGCGCGGGCCTCGGGTTGGGTGCCCCCATGTTGCTCATAAACGTGATTGTTGAGGAAGTACCCGGTCAACCGGGCTCCATCGGCAGCATCTTCTAGTGTGCCCTCCTCTGCGCTGCCGTGCAGGAAGCCTGGCAAGGGTAAAAGCCGGTCCTTGTAGGGCTCGCCAGCGCCTGCGGATACGGCTTTGCCTGATTTCGGTGAAACATAGACCAGATCATCGTTACGGCCCGTGGCCGCACATTCCGAGAAATCCAACCCGAACCCCAGTTCGCCCAGCAACCCCAGTTCCCATTTCACATAGATCAGGGGCCAGAAATCACCCTGCCCCAATGAATTCAGCAGAACCTGTAAACCTTCGTAGACCGGTGGATGTGGTTCACGTTCCGGCAAGACACTGTCGGCAACAGCACACGATGAACTCAGTGCCATGAGGCGTAACGGGTCACTGAGCACCATGGCGGCGTGCGGATGGACCAGTTCACATGTAAATGTGCCCAGATGCTCGGGCAACCGCGCGCGCCACTGGACGCGAACATGATTACCGGCCTGCAGGATACCGCGCTTGTTCTTGCCAGACCCACCACGGACCAGACCGGCGTAGCGGCCATGCTCAGGGCTCAGAACGGTGGTAATGGACGATGATTCACCGTGGCGGCGTGATGACAGGATGATGGCGTCGTCTGTCCATTCCATGACTCACCCCACCTATGCCTGAAAATCGAGGCCCCAGTCACTGTAACGGTCCGGATCATCACCCCAATTAGCGCGCACCTTTACGAACAACATCAAATGAACCTTCTGGTCCAGAATTTCCGCTAACTCGTGACGGGCCGCCGAACTGATAGATTTGATCTTGGCACCGCCCTTACCCAGTACAATGCCTTTTTGGGTGTCGCGCTCCACGTAGATCACCTGATTGATGGCCACACTGCCATCTTTCTTTTCTTCCCAGCTCTCGGTTTCCACCGTGGCGGCATAGGGCAATTCCTGGTGCAGCTGGTGGTAAACCTGCTCGCGGGTGATCTCGGCGGCCAGCAGGCGGGCTGGCATGTCCGATATTTGATCGGGTGGAAACATCCACGGGCCTTCGGGTACCGTTTTGGCGAAGTGAGCGACCAGTTCGTCCACGCCCTGCCCTTTTAAGGCCGAAATCATGAAAACGTCGGTAAAGACTTCGTCGTCATTCATTTGCGTGGTGAGGTCGAGCAGCTTGGGTTTGTCGATCAGATCGACCTTGTTCAGGACCAGGATCGCCTTGCGTTTCTTACTTTTCAACCCCGCAACGATTTTTTGCGTGTTTTGGTCATAGCCTGTGGCGCAATCAACAATCAGCATAACCGTGTCGGCATCACTGGCCCCGCCCCAGGCGGCCGCCACCATGGCCCGATCAAGGCGTTTGCGCGGATTGAAAATGCCCGGTGTATCGATAAAGATCAGCTGCGACTGCCCCGACATCATGATGCCCAGAACCCGCGTGCGGGTAGTCTGAACCTTGGCCGAGACAATGGATACTTTGGCCCCCACAACCTGATTGATAAACGTGGATTTACCAGCATTCGGCGCGCCCAGGACGGCGACAAATCCGGCGCTGGTCGGCCCTTCTACATTCGTATTCTCAGGGGTATCCATCATTCTTCCTCAGTACCGTCAAAAGAGGCGCCATCAATATGGTCCAGAACCAGACGCGCGGCGGCCTGTTCGGCCTTCCGTTTGGAGGTCCCTTCCGCAATCTGGACCGGCATTCCTTCTACTATAGCTGAAATATGGAAATTTGGGGCATGTGATGGCCCGGAGGTTTCCACAACCTTGTATTCCGGTAATCCCAGGTCGCGACCCTGCGACCATTCCTGCAAGGCGGTTTTGGCATCCTTGGGTGGCGTCAGGTCCTCTTCCAGCAATGGCTCCCAGTTTATTTTAATGAACGATTGAGCGGCATCATAGCCACCATCCAGAAACATGGCGCCGATAATGGCTTCGCAGGCATCAGCCATGATCGCCGGATTATCGCGGCCTCCGGTGTCATTCTCTGCTCGTGACAGGATGATATCTTCATGGATGTTCAAATCTGTGGCCACACGGGCCAGAGACTCTTTACGCACCAACGCCGTGAACCGACGTGATAGCGCGCCTTCTTCTTCGTTTGGAAAACGCTCGTACAACATGGCCGCAACCACCAGCCCCAGAACCCGGTCGCCCAGAAACTCCAACCGTTCATTGGATGACGTGCGATCGCGCGCCAAAGTACGGCTTGCATGGGTCAGAGACAGGTTGAGCAAATCCACGTCATTGAACTGATATCCAATGCGGGTCTGAAGGGTTTGCAGGCTGTCGGTCATTGTGGGGTACTCAGTTACTCAATGCCTGAAAAAATCCGGCTGAAGCGTACGGTGGATGGCCACTTCCAGATTTCCCACGCCTTGCCGTCCAGCGAAAAGAACATGAACTCCGCCCGTCCCACCAGATTTTTGGCGGGGATGTAGCCGACGGCGTTCAGAACCCGGCTGTCATTGGAATGATCGCGGTTGTCGCCCATACCGAAGTAATGGCCTTCCGGCACCACATAAATCTGGGTGTTATCCAGAAATCCCGTGTCGGATTCTTCCAAAATATTGTGAACCACGCCATTGGGCAGGGTTTCGGCATATTGTGGGGTACGTCTGAAGCTACCGGCGTAATCTTCTTCCATGAAGTCGTCGACATTTTCGCGGCCAACGGCGGTTCCGTTCACGTGCAAGATTCCCTTAACCACCTGAAGTCTGTCACCGGGTAGGCCCACGATACGCTTGATGTAATCAGTCTTGTTGTCTTTGGGCAACTTGAAGACCACCACATCGCCCCGTTCAGGCTCAGTAAAGAAAATTCGATCCTCGATCAACGGCAGGCTAAATGGCAGTGAATACTTGCTGTAACCATACGAGAATTTGGACACGAACAGATAATCACCAATAAGCAATGTGGGCTTCATAGAGCCGGACGGAATGTTGAATGGCTCATACGCAAACGTGCGCACGACCATGGCGATGACAATGGCGTAGAATACCGTTTTGAAGGTATCCATAAAGGTATCTGGCTTGCTTGGTTTCATATGTGCCTGGAGGTAATCATTATTGGTGCCGTGATATGCAGTTGTTGGCGGGTGTAAGTCAAGAATGATCTCCGGCATTGCCCGGAATACATGAGATTATGACAATGGCGTGTGCCAGCGGTGTTTCGTCCGTCAGTGAGATATTGATCTGGGCGATCATGCCGTCCGGCGTCAGTTCCTGTAACCGCTTCAGCGCGCCGCCCGAAAGCGTCAGGAATGGTTTGCCGGATTTCTCGCTACCCAACACCATATCACGCCAGAAAACACCTTGCCTGAAACCGGTGCCAAGGGCCTTGGCGCAAGCCTCTTTGGCGGCAAACCGCATAGCGTACCCGGCGGCGCGCCTTTGGGGGCGGCGTTCGACCGCTTTCTGCTCGCTGTCTGCGAACAGACGGTCCACGAAACGTTGGCCAAATCGATCAAGGGTTTTGGTTACCCGTGTGGCATCGCAAAGATCAGTACCAAGTCCAATGATCATAAGATAATCCTCAGGCTGTATCTTCGGGGTGAGAAAGGTGAGCGGCCTTCGCGCGTGATTTTCTCAGGCGTTTTTGCTGGTAGCCTTTGATAAGTCGGCGAAGCGGGACGTAGAAGGCAAGCCATACCACAAAGCCCGTTGGAATACCGCTCAGGAACATGGGCCAGAACACCGGGATGGCCGCTTCGAAAAAACCTGGCGCATCCATTTGGACAATGGTGTCCATGACACGGGAGAACGTGGCATCGAAGTCAGGCTCAATCGTATCCGATCCGGGGGCATTCATCAGCATCCAGTTACCGGACTGATACAGCCACACCCAGATAAACGGAAACGTCCAGGGGTTTCCCACCACCGTGCCAATGGCGGCGGACAGAATATTGGCCCGGATGATCCACGATATGGCCGCCGATATGGCGATATGCAATCCCACAAACGGGGTGAAGGACACCGCTGCGCCCACCGCGAACCCGGCAGCGATGGAATAAGAGGAGCCCGGCATGCGGGCAAGGCGAATTCTGATATATAGCCAGAACCGACGCCATCCGCCTCGGGGCCAGATCCAGGCCCCGATGGATTGTAAAAAAGTCAGTTTGTCACGACGGCTGAACATGTGTCTGTATAGCCTGTGTCAAAGCGGGACTATAGCGATATTTTTCAAATACTTGCCAAGGATTGTTTCGAGTACCGGAGGGGGAAATTACCCGCGCCCGCGGTCCACGGTGTTCACCGGTGTGGAGGCCCTGAGAGCGGCGATGATTTCGGTCAGATGCTTCACATTATGAACCTCGATATCCATCTGCATGTCAAAGAAATCAACGGATCGGGACGTAATTTTCAGGTTTGTTATGTTACCGTCATGGCGGGCAATAACGTTGGCAAGTTCGCCCAGCGTGCCGGGCTCGTTCATCACGGTCAGATCAATACGGGCTATATGAGCTTCGGTGGTGGTGTCTGTGTCCCATGCCAGGTCAAGCCACTCATCGGCTGTTTCCTGATACTCCAACAGCGAATCGCAGTCGATGGTATGAATATCGATACCCTTCCCGGCCACCATGATGCCCACGATGCGATCACCGGGTAGTGGATGACAACATTCATTGAAGTGCATGGCCATACCGGGGATCAGGCCCTTGATCGGAACGCTGTGGCCTTTACTACCAGAATTCATGGGGATGACATTGTCGCCATCTTGTGCAGTTTTTCGTTTTGCTGCCGGATAGACGGCTTCCAACAGGTCGCGTGCCGACAGGTTGCCTGAGCCGACCTGTGATACCAGTTCGCTAACAGATGGCATTTTGAATCGTTTAAGAATGCCAATCAGGCCTTTTTCCGAAACTTCGAATCCATCATCACGGAAGGTCTTGCCCAGAATTGACTTGCCCAATTTTTCGTACTCTTCCCGTTCTTGCAGGCGGATAAACCGTCTGATGTGTGCCCGAGCCTTGCCGGTGGCGACAAACCGTTCCCAGGTGGGTGACGGAGTCTGGGCCTTGGAGGTCAGGACTTCGACCTGATCACCATTCCTGAGTTGGGTGCGCAGCGGCATCATGCGGCCATTGATTTTGGCCCCGACGCAGGTATCGCCCACTTCGGAATGAACGGCATAGGCGAAATCAACAGGCGTGCCGCCTTGTGGCAGGTTGATGAGGTCGCCACGTGGTGTGAAACAGAACACCTGATCTTGAAACATTTCCAGTTTGGTGTGTTCCAGAAATTCTTCGGGCCCGGCCGTACTTTCCAGAATTTCCAGCAATTGACGTAACCAGTGATACTCTTTGCCCTCGGTCTTGCCATAGCCTTGCTTGTATTGCCAATGGGCGGCAACGCCGCGCTCGGCGACCTCGTGCATTTCCGTGGTCCTGATTTGAATTTCGATCCGGTGGCGGTGTGGGCCCAAAATTCCGGTATGGATTGAACAGTACCCATTTGGTTTGGGCGTTGAGATGAAATCCTTGAACCGACCCGGTACCACCCGGTAAGCCCGGTGAATGATACCCAATGCCCGATAACAATCGTCCAGATCCTTTACCACGATCCTGAATGCCATGATATCGGACAGCTGCTCAAACGATACGTTCTTTTGCTGCATCTTTCGCCAGATGGAATAGGCTGTTTTCTCGCGACCTGATACGTCGGCTGGCACACCTTCTTTGGCCAGGGTCTCTGTTAGCTCAGTCAGAATACCGGGCACCAGATCGCCGTCTTGTTCGCGCAGAAAGTTCAACCGCTTGGTGACAGACCGGCGGCCATCGGGGTTCAGTTCGGCGAATGCGGTATCTTCCAGTTCGGCTTTCAGTTCCTGAATGCCAATGCGTTCAGCCAGTGGCGCGTAGATATCCATGGTTTCCATGGCGATGCGCCGGCGTTTTTCCTCACTCTTGATGTGATGGAGAGTTCGCATGTTGTGGACGCGATCGGCCAGCTTGACCAATAGCACACGAATGTCTTCTGACATGGCCAGAACCAGCTTGCGGAAGTTTTCCGCCTGCTTTTCCTGATCGGACTGGAACTCAATACGGGTCAGCTTGGTCACCCCGTCCACCAGTCGGGCGATTTCGTGACCGAACAGGTTTTCCACCTCTTCGATGGTGGCGGGCGTATCTTCAATCGTGTCGTGCAGCAGGGCCGTGATGATGGAGCCCGAATCCAGATGATAGCTGGTCAAAATACCGGCCACTTCAAGGGGGTGTGAGAAATATGGATCACCCGATGCCCGTTTTTGTGATCCGTGAGCCTTCATGGCGAATACGTAAGCGCGGTTGAGCGCATCCTCGTCCGCATCCGGATCATAGGATTTAACCATTTCCACCAATTCAAACTGGCGAATCATCTGCTTCGTGTGTCCTGCCCGGTTACCGTTCTATTTTGTATCATAAATGGTCTTAACAAATATGCAGCCGAAATCTGATAATAAAAAACCCCGCTAAACCGAGGTTTTGGGCGGGGTTCTTACAGGTGCCTAATAAGGCACGTATTGGCTGGATCAACTAGTCAGCGGGTGTGAACACATCGCCGGCGTCGTCCATGGCGGCTGTGTCGTCTTCAAAACGAACAGCAGGTGACATGCCAGTGTCCTTGGCCACGCTTTCGTCAGCTACGAAATCACCAGTGTTTTCCTGCTGAATTGCCATCAGGTCCAACTCATCTTCTTCAGGTTCGTCGGCTTCCACATAATGCTGAAGATTTTTGATTACGGCTTCTTCCAACTCATCCAAATCGATGGTTTTGTCGGCAATTTCACGTAAAGCAACAACCGGGTTCTTATCGTTGTCCCGCTCGACCGTTACCGCCGCACCGGCAGAAACGCTACGGGCACGTTGCGATGCCAGCAAAACCAACTGGAAGCGATTAGGGACTTGAACAATGCAATCTTCAACGGTAACGCGCGCCATGAAGTAAACTCCAAACAAAACAGGTCAGACAGAGGTGGAAAGCGCGGTGAATATAGAGCGCCCGACCGAAATGGCAAGCGCTTCTGTTACATAAATTATAGCGGCGTAGCAATCCATTCTGTGTGGCATACTCCCTGAGCCGGAGGCATGGGCTCAATGGCCTGATCCGGTGGCAGGACATCCCGTAATTCAGTGACCGAGGTGCCCGAAACCGGGTGCCGCCAATTGGGGGCTAAATCGATCACGGGCAGGATCACAAAGGCGCGCTCAATCATGCGCGGATGCGGCACGGTCAGGTGTTCTGACTGAATATGCTGGTCGCCATAGGCAATCAGGTCCAGATCCAGTGTTCTGGGCGCGTTGGCCACGGATCGCACGCGGCCAAAGGCGGCCTCCACCCTGTTCAGCACCTCAAGAAGTTCCAGCGGCTCAAGGCTTGTTTCCACCTCAATGGCACCGTTGACGTACCACGGCTGTTCGCCTTGTGCCCCCTCGCCATTCAGACTTAGAACAGGTTCTGACTGGTACCACCGTGAAACGGCGCGAATTTGAACATCGCTCTCGCGTGACAAATGCTCCAATGCGGCCCCGCACGTTCGACGTGGTGAGCCGTACTCAGGATGGTTCAGGTTGGCCCCTATCCCTATGATAATCATTTAAATGGTTTCTCGCTTGAAGAACGTGTGTGCTGGATTTACCTATAGCACATTACATTTGAATGGCTATCGTACCTGCGGGCATTTTTCGCCCCATCATTCAGGCCGGTAGATTGTTATATTTTTTATAAATGAGGCCATTATGGATTTTCAAAACACCGGGCGCACCGCGCTTTTTATTGATGGATCGAACCTTTACGCCGCCGCAAAGGCGTTGAATTTCGATATTGATTACAAACAATTACTGAAAATGTTTTCGGGCGACGGACAATTGCTCCGCGCCTATTACTACACCGCCTTGATCGAAGATCAGGAATTCTCGTCCATTCGCCCGTTGGTGGATTGGCTGGATTACAACGGCTATACCCTGGTCACCAAACCGGCCAAGGAATTCAAAGACGACCAGGGCCGGAAGAAGATCAAAGGCAACATGGATATCGAACTGGCCGTGGACGTGATGGACCTGGCCGAACACATGGACCATGCGGTTATTTTTTCTGGTGACGGGGATTTCAGATCACTGGTCGAGGCCGTGCAACGGCGCGGTGTGCGGGTAACGGTGGTCAGCACCCTCAAATCCCAGCCCCCGATGGTGGCCGACGAGCTACGCCGTCAGGCTGACACGTTTGTGGATCTGGACGATCTGCGCAAGCAGATGGCGCGAAACAATGACTAAATGGGCAATACCGGACCCGGACTGTGCTTTGTGTCCCCGCCTGTCAGCGTTCATTCAGAAAAACCGCGACCTTTACCCGGATTTCTTCAACGCACCTGTGCCGTCGTTTGGGGACGAGCCTGAGAATGTGCAGCTGTTGATTGTCGGTCTGGCGCCGGGGTTGCGTGGTGCCAACCGGACCGGGCGTCCCTTTACCGGCGATTATGCCGGCGACCTGCTGTACGAGACTTTGGCCCGTCACAAGTTCGCTGAGGGTATTTACGATAAATCGCCCGATGATGGGTTGGCCTTGAAAGACTGTCGTATCACCAATGCGGTAAAATGTGTGCCGCCGGAAAACAAGGTCACGGGCGCAGAAATCAAGACCTGCAACCAGTACCTTGCGTCAGAATTCGAACACCTGCCTAATTTGAAGTGCATTCTGGCGCTGGGTGGCGTGGCCCATGGCGCGGTCCTGACCACGTTCGGCGAGAAGAAAAGCGCCCACAAGTTTGGTCACAACGTGACTCATGATCTCGCGGGTGATCTTGCGGGCGGCCTGACGCTGGTGAACAGCTATCATTGCTCTCGCTATAACACGAACACGGGCCGCTTGACTGAACAGATGTTCGACGACGTGTTCGTTACCATCCGAGGCTTAATAGGCGGCTGAATACAGGGGAGCAGCGGGCATGAAGACCGTAACCCAGTTGTATTTATTTTGCCTTGGCTTCTTTTTCAGCGGCTAATCTCAACGCTTTCAACCGTTCGGTTTTTTCCTGCGCCTTTTCCGTTCGTGCTTCTTTTTCCTTGATGAGTTTTTTATCCGTATTTTTAACGGGCTTACGATCTTTAAACTCACCTTGATCACCGCGCTCAATAGCCGCGATCATTTTGTCATCGGCATTGTTTGGTCGTGTTGATCCAGATCCCATTACGCTACCTTCTTTGCTATGTGTTGCTTACCAAGTTTAAGTGCATACCCTACCATACTTGTAAACCAACCTTTAGAAAACTCAATTGGGTGAACCAATACCCAGAGAAAAGGATTTGCTCCTCGCAAGTCTAAGTGCAGCATTATGATTTAATTTGTGCCGTTTGAGCGAACTTGGATTCATAATGCTCTTTTTGGCGGCTTGCAGCGACAACAGCGTTCCGCATTAACATAGCAACGGTCACGGGGCCAACCCCACCTGGTACAGGCGTGATCCATCCAGCTACTTTCTCACAGCTATCGAAGTCGGCGTCGCCAACAACCCGGACGTCTCCTTTTTCATCTGTGATTTGGTTGATCCCAATATCAATGACCGCTGCGCCGGGTTTAATCATATCTCCCGTAACAAGATTCGGTTTTCCAACGGCGACAAAGACCGCATCTGATCGGCGCGAGTGGATTGAGAGGTCTCGTGTCATGTGGTGGCAAACGGTAACGGTGGCTCCTTCCGCCATCAACAAGAAAGCAATCGGTTTTCCAACTATTTCCGAATGCCCGATGACCGTAACCTCTAATCCTGAAAGATTCAGTTTGGTGCGCCTTAACAGTTCCACTGATGCCATTGCGGTACATGGTCCGAGACGCACATCGTTGTAGACGATATCGCCGATTGATGCGGGATGCATGCCTTCTACATCTTTTAGGGGATGGACGGCTGATTGCAGCCTCCGGATCGAAAGGTGCTGAGGCAGAGGTCGTTGCACGATAATCCCGGTTACGCGCGGGTCCGCATTCATGGCGGTAATGGCAGCAAGAATCTCGTCGATCGAGCAATCGCCTGCGAATGTTCGCTCTTCGAAGTCAATTCCGCAACGATTGGCAGCCCGGCGCTGGTTACGGACATATAACGCGACAGGTGCAGAGTCTCCGACGACAATTGCCACCAGCTTTTGCTGCCATCCAGCCGCGGTTAACGCAGCCGTATCAACAGCGACTGTACCAAGTAATTCTGCTGCAACGGCTTTGCCATCAATGATCTTGTGCATCTTCAAAAGCTCCTGCGTATATGATGTCGACAACGCGTGAAATAATAATCAGAAAGCATAAGGTTACATTATATCTGTGGCGGCATATTCGGGTCCGTAGCCGACCCGGATGTTATTCAGGCCGTGTGACCAAGTCTGCAAATAGCTATTCTCTGAATTGATGAATGGCCTTCAAATATGTCTGTATTCAATATCTGAGCAGGCTGAAATTTTAGCAAACTTGAGCAAAATCAATGCAGTTTAATCTGGTCATTCTACTGTGATGTATTGTTTGATCAGAAAGGAAGTAACCGATGTCCCACGTGCCACATGAGCTAGGTGAAGAGTTCCCTGCGGATAAAGACAAAATGCATTTACTCAAACAAACGGATGCACATTTTGCAAAGCTATCTGATGAGTATCATGAACTGAATAGGGAAATACACCGGGTCGAAACAGGCGTTACGCCAGCTGATGACGGCTTCGAGAAACAGCTCAGGCGCAAACGCCTGGCACTAAAAGATGAAATCAGCACCTTCTTGGGATAGCCGTTGCCGGAAAAGACTACGACTCGCCGGTCGCATCCGGGTCGAGCAGCCGGTGCAGATGTACGATCACGTATTTCATGCGCGCGTTGTCTACATGGCCCTGGCTGGCGGCGCGCCAGGCATCAAGAGCGGTGGCGTGACTGGGGTAAATGCCCACGATATCGATGTTATCCAGATCGCGGTAATCCAGTGTTTGCGGATCGTCTACTTCGCCGCCAAAGACGAGATGCAAGAGCGGTTTTGTCATGATGTGTTACCTCATAAATTTAATGTAAGCTTATGACAACGTGATGAAATCACCTTAACTTTGGTTATGAACCTTAAGGACACGGGCTTTATCGCGCTGCCATTCCCGGTCTTTGACGTATGCGCGTTTATCGGCTTTTTGTTTACCGTGCGCCAGCGCCAGCTCAACCTTGGCAATACCGCGATCGTTAAAGTAAATGGACAGCGGCACCAGCGCCATTCCCTTGCGGTTTACAGCCCCCAGCAACTGGTTGATCTCACCCTTTTTCAGCAACAGCTTTCTGGCGGCTTTGGGTTCATGTTGGAATGTCTTGGCGGGTGCGTATTCCGAAATGTGGGCATTGACCAGATAAAGCTCGCCGTTCTTCTCGGTGGCGTAGGACTCGCCCAGCGAACAATGACCACCGCGCAGAGATTTAACCTCACTACCCTGTAGGATAATGCCAGCCTCAAATGTCTTGTCGATGCTGTAGTTATGGCGCGCTTTTCGGTTCTGCGCGACCATGTTGCCCGTCAGGCTCTTTTTTTTCTTCTTCGTTGCCATAAGGTCCGAATTTCAGCTGTATTAGTTCAGCAATCCAACGGTGCGAAGGGTTTCCTCGACCCGGACTTTGGTGCTTTGGGCAACTTCGCATAGGGGCAGGCGCAGCTCATCCGTACATTTACCCATCAAACTGAGGGCATACTTGGCCGGACCGGGGCTGCTTTCACAGAACATGGTTTCATGCAGTGGCATCAAACGGTCCTGAATTTCCATGGTTTTTGCCATGTCACCCACGTTCCACGCCTCGTGCATATCCGCACACAAACGCGGTGCCACATTGGCCGACACCGAGATACAGCCGTGACCGCCACCAGCCAGAAACGGCACGGCCGTGGCGTCTTCGCCGGATAGCTGGCAGAAATCTGCACCGATAGCCAACCGGGTCAGCATGGGACGCTTCAGATCCGCCGTGGCATCCTTGACGCCAACGATATTGGGCAGTTCCGCCATGCGGGCCATGGTTTCAACACTGATGTCTACGATGCTTCGGCCGGGAATATTGTACACAATGATCGGCAGATTGCCGGCATCGTTTACCGCCTTGAAATGCTGGTACAGGCCTTCCTGCGTTGGTTTGTTGTAATATGGCGCTACTACCAATGCCGCATCAGCGCCGATTGATTCCGCGTGTTCAATGAATTCAACGGCCTCGGCTGTGGAATTGGACCCCGCCCCTGCGATCACCGGCACCCGGCCTGCTGCTACTTTAACGCAAAGCTCGTTCACATGGCGGTGTTCTGCATGGGTCAGCGTGGGGGATTCACCGGTGGTACCACAGGGAACCAGCACCTTGGTACCTTCACTGATCTGCCATTCGACAAAGGCCTCAAATGCCTTATCATCGACGGCACCATTTTTGAATGGTGTAATCAGTGCGGTCATGGAACCTTTGAACATTACGTGCTCCCTTGCGGATTCAGGCTTTGAGTGTAGCATTGCGTTGCTAGAGGCGGCGAACATACTCCGTAAAAACCCTGCCCTGCAAGACGCTGTTTGCAATGAATGTTGAATGGTAACCTGTTCCTAACCGAACGCGAGGCATAATCACCGAAATTATAGCGTAGGATTCTCGTGATTTATCTTTTCAGTATGATTTCAGGATCAAGATCAATCGCCCTGGTGGCGTTGATTGTTGGTGTGATGAGTATGACATCGACCGTACAGGCGGCAGGTGACGTTTCGGCCAAGGACAAAGAACGAGCCGCGGCCATCTTTCGGGCTATTGACCTGAACAAGGGTATCGAAGCCCGCAAAACCATTGCCAGGGTATCGCATCCCTTGCTCCAAAAAACCTTACAGTGGCTGTTGTATATGGACGTCCCGGGTGCGGCCAATTGGGCGCAAATGGCTGAGTTTATCCAAGAGAACCCCGGCTGGCCCAAGCTTTGGACCATCCGGAAGAATCTGGAAGAAATGATGAGCAGTTCGACTCCGGTCAATGAGATCGGGGATTGGTACGCGGCGTACCCACCGGTCAGTGCACGGGGCAATGCTTTGCTGGTCAAATGGCTGTTGAGCGAAGACCGCGTGGATGAGGCCACACGGTTGGTCAAGAAAACATGGATCAACGGCGACTTTTCACGGCGCGATGAAAAATGGTTTTACCGCAGTTTCCGCAAATATATGTCCAGGGAAGATCACGAAGCCCGTCTGGACCGGTTGTTGTGGGATGGTGCAAACTGGTCAGCCCGCCGCATGTTCGGGCGCGTGAACAACGATTTGCGTATGGTGGCAGAAGCCCGCTATCTGTTACGCCACATGCGCGGCAATGTGGACAAGGCCATCGCGCGCGTACCGGAAAAATACCAACAACACGTGGGGCTTGTGTACGAACGATTGCGGTGGCGTCGGCGCAAAGGCAAAGACGTGTCCGCCCGCAGTCTGTTGGACGATCCTCTGGGACCAGCAGTGGGAAGCGTGCCGCGTCCCGATCTGTGGTTTAAGGAGCGCGAGGTTCTCGCCCGCCGTGCCTTATCCAAAGGATTGATAACCGATGCCTACAATCTGGTCAGTGAACACGGCCTGACACCGAAATACGCATCAGCGTACTCTACGGCTGAGTGGATGGCGGGGTGGATTGCCTTGCGGTTCCTGAATGAGCCGGAACAGGCTCTAAAGCATTTCACCGCCATGCACGAGGCGGTTCGTTATCCAATCAGTGTGGCTCGTGCAGCCTATTGGGCCGGCCGGGCGTCATTTGATTTGAATGATGATGTGAGCGCGAACGACTGGTTCAAAAAAGCAGCTGCCTACCCCACTACATTTTATGGCCAGTTGGCCACCGCTGCCCTGCCCGGTGATACCGCGGCCATTCATCTGACTGATTACAGTGGCATTGATGCGACCGCGCGCCTTGAAGAAAGCGAGCTGACCCAGGTTATTCATTTGCTGGATAGTCTGGATGCGCAAGATCGTATGCGGCCGTTCCTGCAACACCTGATCGACACCCGCGTGGATGACCCGGATTGGCAGGTTGCTGTTGGCAAACTGGCGCAAGCCGCAGGGCGTGCAGACTTCGGGGTCCGGGTTGGCAAGGCGGCGGTTCATAAGGGAACGATCTTGCCGAAACTGGGCTATCCCATGGTTGATTTGCCCGCTTTACCCAAGAGCGCGATAAAGCCTTACCCGGAGCAGGCGCTGGTTTACGCGCTCATTCGACAGGAAAGCTCATATTATACGGCAGCCCACAGCATCGCCGGGGCCAGGGGCCTCATGCAAATCATGCCCGGCACGGCAAAGGTGGTGTCCAAATCCGTTGGATTGGCATACTCCAGAGATAAGCTCAGTACTGATCCTGTGTATAATCTGAAGCTGGGGCAATCCTATCTGTCATCGGTGCTCGACCAATACGACGGCTCATATATTCTTGCCCTCGCCGCCTACAACGCTGGCCCCAGACGCGCCAAGGCCTGGATCAAGGCCCACGGTGATCCGCGGGACCCAAGTGTGGACGCGGTGGATTGGGTGGAACAAATTCCCTTCACTGAAACCAGGAACTACGTGCAGCGTGTCATGGAAAGCCTACAAGTTTATCGCGCTCGCATTGGTACACCTGTGATGGTGTCACAACTGGCGCAGGATCTGATCCGCTAACGATGATATCTGAAACTGCACCCCAAAATTATGTCGCCCGCCGAATTACATCGCGCGATGGATTGTCCTTGTACGTGCGGGACTATGATCACGTTGCCGGGGATCATGTTGCCGGGGATCACGTAGGCGGCGGCAAGCGCGTGGTGCTTTGCCTTGGCGGCTTGACCCGGAACAGCAAGGATTTCGGCGATCTGGCTGAGCGGCTTTCTGATCGCCATCGAATTATCTGCGTGGATTACCGGGGGCGCGGATTGTCTGACTACGATCCCAATTGGACGAACTATACACCGCCCACCTATGTGGATGATATTCGCCAGATAATCGCCGCCCTTAACATCCACGAAATCGCCGTCGTGGGAACGTCATTGGGTGGATTGCTTGCCATGGGATTGGGGGCCGCCGCGCCTGGCGCGCTGAAAGGCGTATTGCTGAACGATGTGTGCCCGGATTTACCCGTTGATATGCTGGCATCCATTGTCGCCTACGCCGGCGCAACACCTGAGCTGGAAGACTGGGATGCGGCCAAACGATACCTGCGCGATAACGCACCCGTGTCGTCAGCGGTATTGGAAGATCACATTGACGATATGGTGCGCAATACGTTCACCAAGCGATCAGACGGAAAGATCGTTTTTGGCTGGGACACCAACATCATCAAGCCTTTGTCGGATCGTCGCGCAGCGGAGATGGATCTATGGCCTTTGTTTTCGTCCCTGAAAAATATTCCCTTACTTTCAATTCGCGGGGGCCTGTCACCTTTCGTGACGGATCAGGCCTTGCAGCGTATGGCGACCGTAGCCTCGAATTTGAGCAGTGTCACGGTGCCCGGAGCCGGTCATGCGCCGACACTGACCGAAGACATTTGCCATGATGCCATCGACGAGTGGCTTTCGAGATGCTTCGAGCTTTAAAAGTAAAAAGCGCTGCTTCCCAGCAACGCTCCTTAATTTCGAAATGAAAATATGGGGATCAGGCAGAGGCGACTTTATCGCTACCATTTGATGGTTTGTTATGCCCGGGTGCGGCATCATTCTGTGCAGAATGCTGCGGTTTTGACGGCACCGGCGGCGAAACATCCCGAACACTAGACGTGGCGGCATCTGCTGATCTGTCCGTACCGCGCACAATACTTTCGACCCGTTTGTCAGAAATTCGCTGACAATGCCCTTCAAGGAAGGCGCCTTTATCGATGGAAAGATCTTCATGAACCACATCACCGGTAACGTGTGCTGTGCTAGCAAGGGTCACGGATTGGGCCGTAATCTGACCATTCACATGACCATAGACGCGTACCCGTTCTGCCCGAATATCACCATTAATATGGGCGAATTCGCCGACCAGCAAAGTTTCTGTGTCAATGTCACCTTCAATCCGGCCATCGATCTGGATTTCACCTTTACTGAGCAGATTGCCCGTGATGGTCAAATCGTCACTGATGATTGACGGTACAGCGGGCTTCACCGGCTTGCCGTCCGTTGCCTTTGTCTCTTCTGATTTACTCTTGGAAAACATATCGCCCTGCCTTAACAAAGTTCATGGGGTCCACTGGCTTATCATTGAAAACAATTTCATAGTGCAAATGTGGGCCAGTTGACCGACCTGTGCTGCCTACCAAAGCAATTTTCTCATAAAAACCAACGCTTTGTCCCTTTTTCACGAAGAACTTGCTCAGATGACCAAAACGGGTTTTCAGGCCGTTTCCATGATCAATCTCAACAAGATTACCGTACTTACCTTTCCATCCAGCATGTGAGACTACACCAGGTGCGGTAGAAAAGATAGCGGACTTGTTCGTGGCGCCCATGTCGGTGCCGTAGTGCATAGACCAGATTTTGTTAACGGGATCCTGTCGCTTGCCGAATTTGCTGGTCACATAATAGGTGATAAGGGGGGTGGCCAACGGCAGGTAGGGCATAGCGGACTGTAGTGTTTCCAGTCGGGCAAGTTGCCCATCAAGCGCGAAAAGGCGTTTTTTCAACTCATCACCCGGCAGCCCGTCCGGCACGGCAATAAAGGGACCACCTTTGCCCGAGGTCTTTTCAGTGCTGGCTTCAATGAATGATGCCACATCAAGACCCGCCGTGGATACAACCCGCTCAGCCGACTCAATATTTTCGGTGGTGCGTTCCAGTAGGGAATCAATAGTGCTGATCTGGGTTTCCTGCAGGTTGCTCAAGCGATCTTCCAGGTCGGTGGAATAATTGCGTAGCTGTTTAGCATTTGTCAGCGCTTTATTACGTTCACGTAGTGCCAATTTCAAATCGGATTCAATCGTATCCAGGTCATCGCGTAACAAGTAGTTACTGCTGGTCAATGTATGCAGGTTTTCCTGAATATCGTTCAGGTTGCCTTTAAGGCGCTCACGCATGGAAATAACGGTCTGGCGATCTGCTTCTGTGACCTCCAGTTCATGCTCAACCGTGTTCAGGTTTTGTTGTAGCGTGGTGTTCTGTTCAACCAGTTCCAGCATCACGCCATGATTTTCTTCAAGGTCCGTTGTGATGGACATGAATTTCTTTTGATACGAGGCCACTTCATCCAGCAGGTTTTGATACGCATACCGGGCGTTGGAAATTTGTGTGTCTTTGGATGACAGGATGGTGTCAGTCAGCACGTAGCTGATGGTCGAAAAGCTGAACCAGCCGCTGAGCAGGATCAGCGAACAGGCCACGGCAAGCTGTGGTGACTTTCCGATGCGCAAGAACGATACCCGTTCGCCCGTCCTGACGGTTACCTGCCGTTCAGGAAACAGGCGATTCAGGGTGTAATCCCAGCGATCGCGAAAAGGCGTTTTTTCCGTCTTCCCCATCTCTCTTCCCGTTTGGCTTCATCCTGTGAGCGTAACAGCACGTTGCGATATTCTTCGCCATCTTTAGATTGTTTTTACCACAATCTTGAACATTGAAGAAAGTATCCATTCATTTCTGCCCATGCAAGGGCTTAAATTCTTGTAATCCTGTGGTTTATGAGAAGAATCAGGCATGATTTTAACGACGTTTTACATCAGGTACACAGAGGCCCGCTTATGCCGCGACCCAGTTTAGCAAGCTCCAGCGTACTTATAGCCACATGGTTCGGCGCCGGATACCTGCCCAAAGCGCCCGGTACGTGGGGCTCTCTGGCCGCCTTGCCGTTCGCCTGGATCATCATGCAATATCATGGTTTCGGGATATTGATTGGTGCGTCTATCGCCTTATTTTTCGTCGGTATTTGGTCGGCCAATGGTTACATGGCGCAAACCGGCACCCATGACCCCGGCCCCGTGGTGGTGGATGAAGTAGTCGGACAATGGCTAGTTTTGAGCATTCTACCATTAGATTTGGGCTGGTACCTGGTCGGATTCGCGGCATTTCGATTGTTCGATATCGTCAAGCCATGGCCCATCAAGTGGTTGGACCAAAAGGTTGAGGGCGGTTTCGGGGTAATGATTGATGATGTGGGTGCTGCCGCCTTCGGCGTGCTGTTGTTGCTGGGAATCCGTTACGTGATGGAGCATATGTTGTGAAATCGAGAGCCGAAGAGGTTCTGGCCGCCTGTGGTGACAAGGGTGTGATGCTGGCGATGGCTGAATCGTGTACCGGGGGCATGATTGCTGCCGCTCTCACCGATATTGCCGGCTCATCCAGCGTGGTCGAGCGTGGCTTTGTGACCTATACCAACGAAGCCAAGCACGAAATGCTGGGTGTCCCTGCCCCGTTGATTGAGCAAGTGGGCGCGGTCAGTGAAGAAGTGGCCCGTGCCATGGCTGAGGGCGCTGTCAGCCATTCAAATGCACAAATATCCGTATCCGTCACCGGCGTTGCCGGTCCGGGTGGTGGCAGCGACGAAAAACCGGTGGGGCTGGTGCACATGGCTGTGGCGTATGAGGGCCGCGATACGGTGCACGAACGTCATGTATTTTCAGGCGACCGCCAAGCCGTTCGTGAGCAAACTGTTATGGCTGCATTCAGCCTGGTTTTGCGGGTTCTTGCAGGGTAGCGGGACCGCCACAGCTTGCATAGGCGGGCATCAAGATAACCAATAAAAAGTACAAAAAGTAATCGATCATAATTTGATCGCATTGTTGAGACTAAAGTCCACTCCCGACTATTAGGGGAAGTGGTTACGTCCTTCAATGATGTCCGCTTTCGGGAGTAGAGAAGACATGGTCAGGGGACACCAAAACCGTCTTCTTATGACTGCGGGTTCAACTGGTCAATGCAACACGCTAACCTTATTTAAAAGGGAGTGTTGTACCATGGCTCGACGACCACGATTAATTTATACGGCGGAGCTCAAAGCTAAAATCTGGGATCAGTATCAACGG
>Ga0233433_10000397_pt1:5000-47568 | contig 47568 bp, 39 predicted proteins | sample SI_122_August201_5_FD_179868 | JGI IMG/M metagenome (GOLD analysis project Ga0233433, IMG submission 179868) | Seawater microbial communities from Saanich Inlet, British Columbia, Canada - SI_122_August2016_100_MG | ecosystem: Environmental > Aquatic > Marine > Inlet | place: Canada...
TTTTTGACCAAGACCTGCGCTACCTGGCTCGCGCCACACGCGGTCATGCGCGGCCCCTAGGGCGGCATTCCCACTGGGTGGCGACCCTGGTTATTGCTGTTGGGGTTGCTGTCTGGCTCGGAGGATCACCGGACGCTTCGGTTCAACGCTCAAAAAACGCACTTAAAACACAAGTCGACAGTGTTCTTGAGCACGACCCACTTCCCTCTGCACTTGTGGTGACCAAGGTGTTCCGTATTGACGGGGCGCAAGGTATTAATACATCTAATTTATCGATGGGGGCGACAACAACTCCTCCGATTTCCATTGCAGAACAAACTTCTGAGCAATCGATAGAACTTGCCGGTTCTGGCGCTGCTATAACTGCTATAACTGCGAATAATGCGGTCCTGCCCACGGTCGCCGCGGCCGCCACTGTGGTAAGCCCCACCCCCGCTCATACGGCAACGCCCGAAGCCGTGTCGCCCTGGGAGATTGTCGAGATTGTCAAGGGCGACTCACTGGTTCGCATCTTCACGCGTCTGGATCTGGATCCGGTCCAGGCAATTACGATCAGCCAATTGCGTGGTGCAAAACCGTTAAGCAATCTTCGGCCGGGCCCTTATCTTAAAATTCGTCGCGATGGCGACGATCTCTTGTCCCTGCAGTACCAACCGGACAGTGCACATTACCTGCGAGTCGAATCAGCGGACGGCCATTACCAGGCAGAGATGGTCAAGCGGCAATTTCAGATCAAGCAGCGCGAGGCAGTCATTGAGATCACCGACTCCCTATACCAAAGTGCCCACCGCGCCCGACTACCCGACTCGGTCACCTACCGTCTGGCCGGTATTTTTCAATGGCAAGTTGATTTCTCGACCGACATTCGCAAGGGAGATCTATTGACGCTGGTCTACGAAGAAAGATTTCTTGATGAAAAGAAAGTAGGTAACGGCCCAATCCTGGCCGCCAGCCTTGAGACAGGCGGAAACACCTACCATGCCATCCGCCACACCTTAAGTGACGGCAGCGGGCAATACTACACATCCGATGGCAGAAGCCTGCGGGGTGCCTTCCTGCGCGCGCCGATCGCCAACCCGCGAGTTACCTCGAACTTTTCCTATAAGCGACTGCACCCGGTACTGAAAATTCGCCGGCCGCATCTGGGGGTTGATTACGGTGCGGCACGCGGGACCCCTGTAATCGCAACCGCAGACGGCAAGATTGTGCGTGCTTCGCGCAAGGGTGGGTACGGGAAAACAATCATTATCCGCCATGGCCAGCAATACCATACCCTTTATGGCCACCTATCGCGCTATGCCAAAGGCATCAGAAAAGGGAAGTCGATAAAACAGGGTCAGGTGATTGGCTACGTCGGCACCACCGGACTGTCCACGGGACCACACCTGCACTACGAATTCCATGTCGATGGAAAACCCCGTAACCCCCGAAAATTCAAGACTCCCCGTACGGCATCAGTTAGTTCCAAAGAAAAGCCGGCTTTCATCGAGCACGCCAACGACTGGGTTGCACGGTTGCAAAGCATCCGCCAGACCTAAGTGCCGTTTGCCTTCCCCGGGGCTCACCCAGGTCGGACCCGGACACCCACTTCCTGATGAGTAGCGTATACATCGGCCTGATGTCTGGTACCAGCGCAGATGCCATCGATGGCGTTGCCGCTGAGATCGACGAGCATCAAGCACGCATCCTTGCAACCGCCTCTATCCCCCTTTCGGATACGCTGAGACAACGTATCCAGGCCGTTTCTACGGGGGCACACGACCGACTGGATGACGTGGCTGCACTGGACATCGACATGGCCAACGCCTTTACCGACTGCGCAGAAAAGCTCATGGCTGAACTAAAAACCCCGCCGATTGCTATAGGCTGTCACGGCCAAACGGTGCGCCATAGACCCGAGCAGCACTTTACGGTTCAACTGGGGAAAGGTGCGGTCATCGCCGCCCGCACCGGCATTGCTACGGTCAGCGACTTTCGCTCAGCTGATGTCGCGCTCGGCGGCGAGGGTGCCCCTCTGGTGCCGGCTTTTCATCGCGCCATGTTTGGATCTGATAGCGAGGATCGGGCAATTGTGAATATCGGCGGCATTGCCAACGTCACATTATTGGCCAAAGACGGTAGCGTACGCGGTTTCGACACCGGTCCGGGTAATACACTTTTGGATCATTGGTACCGCCAGCATAATGAGGGCGCCCTGGATGACCGTGGGCAATGGTCGCGAAAAGGTCGCATTGACGTCGATTTACTCGAGCGCTGTTGCGCCGACCCCTATTTTTCCCTTCCGGCACCTAAATCCACCGGGCCTGAATACTTTAACCTGGGCTGGCTAACACCTTTACTGGGCGGGCATGAACGCCCTGTCGATGTACAGGCTACCCTGCGTGCACTCACCAGTCGCACAATTTCGGGCGCGGTAAGTCAACACCTGTCTGGCGCGCAGCGAATCTACCTGTGCGGAGGTGGGGTCAGAAACGATGCACTGATCGAGGAGCTGCGCATGGATTTTGATGGCCTCACTGTCGACAGCACTGCTGCCGTTGGGATGGACCCTCAGTGGGTAGAGGCCTGCGCGTTCGCCTGGCTGGCGCACCAGCGGCTTGCCCAGCAACCGGGCAACATTCCGGCGGTTACCGGTGCGGCTCGCCCGGCGGTGCTAGGCGCGCTCTATCGCCCCTGACGTTCAGATCCCGAAAGAGGCACCGCAGCCACAGGTGGTGCTCGCATTCGGGTTGTTGACCACGAATCGGGTGCCCATCAGGTCATCAATAAAATCCACCTCTGCCCCCAAAAGGTACTGCAGGCTGAGTGGATCAACCACAACCTTCACGCCATCGCGTTCAAATTCATGATCATCACCCGCGGTCTCTTGCTCAAACTGAAAGCCATACTGAAATCCGGAGCACCCGCCGCCCTGCACGTAGACCCGCAGGCGCAACTCGGGGTTTGCCTTAGACTCAATCAGCGTATTGAGTCTCATGACCGCGCTATTGGTCAGAATTAATTCACTGGTATCGTTCATAACTGCCCAAGTGAGTTGTGGCTATCAATGAAATATGCGGGCTAACAGCCCCGGTTACAACCCCGCGCCAAAAAGGGAAAATGCACTTAAGGCGAGAGCGGTAAGGCCTGTAGCCCAGTCGTTTCATCAAAGCCATACATCAGATTCATGTTCTGTACTGCCTGCCCGGCTGCCCCTTTAACCAGATTATCCTCAACCGCAAGAATGACCGCGACTCCACCATCCTGGGGCTGATGGCACGCAAGCCGCGTGTAGTTGGATCCGCGTACGCTGCGGGTTTCGGGGTGTGATCCCGCAGGCATCACATCGACAAACGGCTCATCGGCATAACGCTCGGCATAAAGTTCGCTAAGATCAACCGTGGTGTCGGTCAATCGAGCATACAGCGTTGCGTGTATCCCCCGGATGATGGGTAGTAGGTGTGGCACAAATGTCAGGCCCACCGTCTCGCCAGCCGCATGGGCCAGGCACTGACGGATCTCTGGCAGATGCCGGTGCCCCCCTGCTCCGTAGGCCTTGAACGAATCGGCCACCTCACCATGTAGTGTTGCCACCGCCGCACCACGCCCGGCACCTGAAACGCCCGACTTGGCATCAGCGATCAGGTTTTGGGGATCTACCAACCCTTGCTCCAGCAGTGGCAAAAATCCGAGCGTCACCGCGGTTGGATAGCAACCCGGGTTAGCAACCAGCCGCGCATCGCGGATGCGCTCGCGGTTCATTTCAGGCAGGCCATAAACTGCCTCTTCGACCAGCTCCGGGCAGGCGTGCTCCAACTGATACCAATGGGCCCATTCACTCAAATCGCGGATGCGAAAATCCGCTGAAAGGTCAATGAGGCGCACCCCGTTCGCCATCAAATCCCGTGCATGTGTCATCGCGACGCCGTTGGGAGTCGCGGTAAACACCACGTCGCAGGCATTAAGGTCTGCCTCGGCCGGATCAGAAAAAACCAGGTCGACACGGCCACGCAAGCTCGGGAATACATCGGATACGGGCACACCCTTTTCGGACCGTGAACTGATCATCGCCAGTTCCACTTCCGGATGAGTGCTCAATAGGCGCAACAACTCTATGCCGGTGTAACCGGTACCACCTATAACACCTGCTTTAATCATCAGAAAACCCTACGCGGCAAAGCCAATCGCGTATTCTAACGCTCGCTAGCCTGGGCGTTGGCCTCGCGCTCGTAGCGCCCCAGCAGAATACCCTCGTCACCGCAGCAGGTTTCCACGCATTTGTTGACCTCATGCAAGGCTGTCCATTCGGGCAAGTACCCCGAAACCGGCGCGTTCTCAGTGGCACAGTCACAACCCTTATCGGCATACACATAAACATGAGACAGGCCCGCCTGGCGCCCCAGAGCAGCGGCTTGCTCTAGCGAAGCGACGGGCGTTGATGGCACGTCGGCCATCCGATACGCCGGGTGAAAGCGGGTGACATGCCACGGGCTGTCCGCGCCCAGGTTATCGTGTATCCAATCAGCAACCGCTGCGAGGTTGGCGCTGTTGTCGTTATAACCGGGTATCACATTGGTTCGGGTCTCGACATGGATGCCTAGATCGTTTGCCGTTTTGATTGATTGAAGCACCTGTTGCACGGACGCCTTGGCGCAGATATTCCGATAGAAACTATCGTCCATACTTTTAATATCCGAACAAAGCACATCAATCTGTCCGCGCAACAATACCAGAGCTTCGTCGGTCACAAAACTGTTGCTGACATAAACTGTGTAAAGACCCTGTTGGTGAGCGATGGCCGCGGCATCGAGTACGTATTCGAGCCACACCGCCGGTTCCGAGTAGGTAAAAGCGATACCATCAGCGCCACTATTAACCGCTGCCTTCACCAGAGTCTCGGGCGGGACAAAGGCAGCGCGCGATTCACCCCGGGCCAAAGCGTCGAGTGCGTCGGTACCCCAGGAGATATCCAGGTTGTGGCAACCCCCGCAACGAAAACTGCAGCCGTAACTACCAACCGAGAGGACTTTGGTCCCGGGTCGGTAATGCCGCACGGGTTTTTCTTCTATGCGTCCCAGATCCATGGCTGAGATGATGCCGTAGGACAGGTTGTAAAGGGTGCCATTGCGGTTCACGTGAGCCTGGCAAAAGCCTCTTTGACCATGATGCAAGCCACAACGCCAAAGGCAAAGATTACAGCGGGTCTTGCCGGAGGCAAGCTTCTCCTGCAACCGGGTTGGCACCAGCCGGTACCCGGAAGTACGCTGGTCGGTTTGAAGCGCTATGTTCATCGCAGAGTAAGGGCCGTCGAGGGTTAAAGAAGAGCGCTTAATGATATCCTCTATCGCAACTGCCAACCCCTACTTCGGGTGTGAGATTAATTAACTATGCGATCGGCGCAACATCCCACCGCCCTTTGGGTACAGCAGGCTCTTGGGTCCAGTTACGCGGTGCTCGAGTTCGACCAGCCCACCCACAGTGCCGCGCAGGCGGCGGCCGCGATCGGCTGCACTATCGCCCAGATTGCCAAATCGCTAGTTTTTGTCGGCCCGCATAACAGGCCTGTTCTGGTTATTGCCTCGGGCGCTAACCGGGTTGATGAAGAGAAACTCGCTACGCTCGTGGGTGGCACCATCTGCCGGGCCGATGCTGATTTTGTAAAAAAGCACACTGGCTTTTCCATCGGCGGGGTCCCGCCTGTCGGGCACAAGCTTTCGCCCGAAGTGGCCCTGGATGCTGATCTGCAGGTGTTCGATGAAATCTGGGCCGCGGGTGGCACCCCAAATACGGTGTTTAAACTCACCCCGGATCAACTGAAAGTTCTTACTCGCGCTGATTATTGCGACATCAAGGCCGCCGGGGCATAACGTGATCCGACTGACGTTTCATTGAGTTCGAATCGATAACCGAACCCCTCCAGAGCGTAGAATGGTTTCTGCGCCGGCGTAAGATCTAACTTTTCCCTGGATTATTGACCGCGTCGCGAAACCGGTTCATAGCTGCTGCGCCATCAAACGAATACGGAAAAACCAGTGGCGAAGGTCCGGCAACGATTTTTAGGTTAATAAAAACCGGTCCCTTTGCTGTCCAAACCTGATCACAAGCTGCATCTAAATCTTTTTCAGAGGCCGCAGTGCAAGTTTGCGAAAAACCACAGCCTTTAGCGACTGCCTCAAGATCCGTCGGCCCGGCAGTTGCGGTTGGCTGGCCACCCGTCTCACCATAGGACTCGTTATCGAGCGACACGATCGTAAGATTGCCCGGGGCCTGATTGGCAATCGTTGCCAGGATCCCCAGACTCATTAAAAGCTCTCCATCCCCAGCGAACACCATCACCCGTTTATTGGGCTGGGCCATTGCAAGGCCTAATGCAAACGGCGCAGCCTGACCCATAGTTCCAATAAAGCTGAAGTGAAGCGGATTATCGCCGGTTGATGCGATATCCCAGGTTGGGCTGCCCAAGCTGGATACCGTCAAAGCATTGTCTGGGCGTTGCCTCAGGAGGTGATTAACCAATTTGCGGCGCTCTAACATGATCTCAACCCTCCTTGAACTGTTTTGCGCCTAACATCTGCTGGGAGAGCAACACAGCCGCCGAGCGACGCGTATTGAATGCAAAAGACCCCGCGGCGCTGACCGTCTCAGCCACCCGCTGCTCTTCAGACACGCGGAACACCTCTACATCCATTGCACCAAGCACCTTTGGGGTAGCAAGACCCATTGGCACCTGCCAGGGTATAAATTCTCCCCATTCTCCACGCATCGACACAATGGTAAGAAAGGGAGCACGGCAAATCACAGGCAGGGCCAACGCGTTGATGCAGTTACCGACACCGCTGGACTGTATCAATAGCACGCCTTTACGCCCGCCGGCCCAGGCACCACACAGCAACCCGACCCCCTCTTCCTCGGTGGTCAAGGTTATAACATCAACCTTATCGTGTTCTTCAGCCAAATGGATCAACGCGGTATGGCCCGCATCAGGCACATGAGCCACCAGGTCTATACCTTGGGCGAGCAGTACGCTAAAGATCTCTTGCGGCCAATCAGACGAATCACTCAAAGTCTTATTCCTTATCGTTCTGGCGGATCTGGCAGTTTTGGTGCAGAAAAAGAGTGCCCATTTGGCGCACCATAATGACCCGCACTGACACGCTGACGGTTGTCCTTTTAGGCTGAGGTAAATGAAATGGCTGGGGGACCAGGATTCGAACCTGGGTTGGCGGAGTCAGAGTCCGCAGTCCTACCGCTAGACGATCCCCCAGTACTAGAGAGATTTTAGTTTATTCTCTGGACGAGTCCAATTCCTTAATCAGCCTCCGATGAAACCACTTGCTCGGAGAGCAGGCATAGGATTTCGAATAGAATCGTCGCGCCGTTCAGACTGGTCATTCCAGATGGGTCGAGCGGCGGAGAGACTTCAACGACGTCGCCACCGATCAAGTCAACCCCGCTGAAGGCCCGGATCAACCGCTGTGCCTCCCGCATGGTGATACCGCCAGATTCCGGCGTGCCGGTGCCCGGCGTATAGGCCGGGTCCAGGCCATCGACATCAAACGTGAGGTAAACCGGGCCCTGCCCAACAATACGTTTGGCCTCCTGGGCCACAGCCTCCCAGCCCAGATCATCGAACTCCTCGATGGTGATGACCCGCATACCTTTGTCACGGGAATAATCCAGGCCATCGGCGAAGTTCTGACCGCCACGAATACCCATCTGCACGGTGCGCTGCGGGTCTATCAAGCCTTCATCCGTCGCTAGTCGAAACGGGGCACCATGATGAAATTTGGAACCGGCAAACTCAGGCCAGGTATCTGTATGCGCATCGATGTGCAGCAGTCCGACCGGCTTGTCGAATCTGCTGCGAAGCCCTTTGAGTATTGGATAGGTGACGGAGTGATCGCCGCCAACAGCCAGCGGCAATACATCGCTTTCAGCAATTCTGGCAAAGGTCCGTTCTATGTCCTTGATGGCATTTTCGAGATTGAAAAGATCTTTAAAACGCACGTCCCCAAGGTCACCCACTCTTGCACGCTCAAAAGGACGAACACCGGTGCTGACATTTATCGCGCGCATCAATGACGATTGATTGCGGACTTCCCGGGGTCCATAGCGAGCGCCCGTGCGGGCGGTCAGCCCGCCGTCATAGGGAATACCCACAATACCAATATCAACACCCGTCAGATCATTGACCAAGGGGACACGCATAAAAGTTGCCAACTCGGTAAACCGAAGCTGCTGCATCGGTTCGTAGGTCTCGCCGAGGATGTCCTGACGCTGATAAAAGGCTTTAATGGTCTGATCTGTCATCTCGTTCTCTCAAGAAACCGGTCCCTCCCATGAAATTAGATGGCTCGACCCCTTCGCCAGACAATTGCCCATCAAAAACAGCCCCCAGTCTACCCGTTAAATCGGCCCAACCGGCTGATCGCTTTACTCCTTAGGTCACTCCTATCGGCTAAACACCTAATCTGCGTCTGCAGACTGCGCTTGCTCGGGCATGCGAATCCGCCGCAGTGCCCAAAACATCACAGGCAAGGCAGTGCCAGAGGATAGAATTGTCATAGCGCCCCGAGCAACAGGCTGTTGAAAGCCATGCTTGACGTCGTGCCCTTTTACTGCAGGGAGATCAGCATCTCATTGCGCGCCGACTCTACGAATTTCAGGCAGTACACAGGCAATCTGTTACATCTTACATCTCTATTTCCACAAATACGCCCGCGGGCAGATCGAAGGAATCGACGATGGTCATGACCGGCCCATGGTTTTTGGCCTGGAAGTCAATGCGGTAGGTGCCCGGAGCCAGTGGCATCGGCCCCCAGTTGTTCTTCAGCTTGACACTCTCGGTAACGTCTTCAGAGCCATCTAGTCGAATGAACTCGACCATGCGCGGTGCCTTGGCACCCTCCTGGGGGATAAACCCCACTCCAGTATTGACTGGAAACTTGGCCAGCTTTCCCGGCGTAATATCTATGGTACCGAGGATTGAATTTGTACTACCGTACTCTGATTGCCGATAGACCACACGATAGCTTCCGATTGGGACGAGATTGGGGTTGAAGTCACGGAACCAGGCAACTTCCTGGTCCTTTTCGTCAATAAGACTCCAGTATTTAACTTTCTCAGGTACCCAATCAGCGCGCACCAGTTGGGCAGCATTCGCCACGGTGACTTCATTTAACTGGTCTGAACGAATCTCCACCTTTCCAAGATTGACGGTGCCAGATCCGTACTCCACCTGGTGCCAGAGCAATTCGTAGGATCCAGGCGGAACCAGTTGTTCGTGGAACTTACGGTACCAGATATACGGGTCACCGGGCTTGTCAGACGCGCTCTGCAACCCCCACCAACGGGGCCGCTTTACCCATTGTGGCAAATTGAGCCGGATACCGGTCTGCAAAACCACCTCGGTGGTCTTGCCTTTTTCTACCTGGATAATCTCACCCAGCGTTTGTGGATTTGAAGCGTACTCGGTTTGAAACCAAACCAGTTGGTAGGAGCCAGAGGGCACTGACTGCGGGTCCATACCCTGGCTCTTAAACTTGTATACCTCTTCCCCCGATTCGGGATCCGCCAGGGCCCAGTAGCGGGGCTTTTTTACCCACCCTGCCGGCACCAGCTTTACCGTGCCTGGGCCTTTAGCTTGAATTTTGATTGATGTAGATACAGATTCAACCTCCTGCTGGATCGGCTCTGGGACGGGCTGTATCTTGACCTGCGAAACCACGCTTTGCTTGACCACTGTCAACGCTTCAAGCAGGCCAGACGCATTATCCGCAGTAAAAAAGGTGCCCCCACCCGCGTCGGCAATACAGGCCAGCTTTTTCTTCTGATGATCCATCAGCCCAAAACCCACCACATGCATCACAAAATTGATGCCGGCAGATTTCAACTTCTTGGTCAGTGCGCACGGATCCTTGCCGCAGCTTTCCAGTCCATCACTAATAAGAACAATGGTGGATTCACCCTCTTCACCCTTTAATCGATCAACTGTCTGCTGAATCGAATCTGTGATGGGCGTTTTGCCCATTGCATTGATAGAGCTGATACGTTCCTTCGCCCGGAACTTGGCCATTGGGTCAAGGTTCTTAAGAGCAACGATCTCCTCGATGTCTGAACAATCGCCCTTTCGACGATGTCCGTACACTGTAACTCCGGCGCGGATCTGTGCCGGGGTTTGCTCGATCAGGTTGGAAAGTGTTTCTTTGGCGATGACGATACGTGGCTTGCCGCCAGCCCGCTCCCACATGGAGCCTGACGCATCGAGAATAAAGTACAGCACATTACCCTCGGCGCGAGCCTCGGACGCAAATGAAAGGCTCATGCTAGCCAATATAATAACTAGCCCTGCCCGAAAAATCGTTCTCATTGCTATAGCCTCCAGTAGGGCAATATCTGTAACTGCAGCGAGATTTACTCCAATGAAATCCCAAAGACCTTGGCAATTAATCTAGCATATAACCGCCCGGTGACACTTGTCGCAGGGCTGAATCTCAAAAGGTGTGATTCGGTGGGTCGAACAAAGGCATCCGGCGTCCTGGGGAAGAACAAGCCCGGGCGAACGCCAGCCAGGCGCATCCCCAAGACTTGCGGCCTCACACCAAGGGGAAGGATCGATACAGTGTAACGACGTGCCGGTCAGGAAAGACCGGCAGCAGGAGATCGGTGAAGAAGAGTCTGGACAGTCCCGAAAGGGACTCGGCCGGGGTGGATCAGCGCTTGGAGTATTGCGGCGCTTTGCGTGCCTTGTGCAGGCCCACTTTCTTGCGCTCAACTTTGCGTGAATCGCGAGTGACAAAACCAGCCTTGCGAAGCGGTCCACGCAGGGTCTCGTCGTAACTGATCAGAGCGCGGGTAATGCCATGACGGATCGCACCGGCCTGGCCCGTGCCACCGCCACCGGCGACCCGGATAGTGATGTCCAACTTATCGACCAGTTCCGCGACGTTCAACGGTTGGCGCACAACCATCCGCGCGGTCTCACGACCGAAGTATTGATCGAGGGTACGCTTGTTTACGACAATATTGCCAGAGCCACGAGTGAGGTATACCCGCGCTACCGAAGATTTGCGTCGGCCCGTTCCGTAATGAATCTGTCCTGTTTCTGCCAATGTTCTAACCTCGTCTGTCTAGGCGGTTTGGGTGCGCCGTTAAAGCTCTAGCGTTTTAGGCTGTTGCGCCTGATGTTCGTGCTCGGGGCCGGCATAAACCCGTAGTTTGGAGAACATCGCCCGGCCAAGCGTGTTTTTCGGCAGCATACCCTTAACCGCGCTTTCAATAACACGGGTGGGATGACGCTTGATCTGCTCGGCAAAGCAAATTTCCTTGATGCCGCCGGGGTACCCAGTGTGCCAGTGATATAACTTCGCTTGGGCCTTATTGCCAGTCACGCGCACCTTCTCGGCATTGACGATCACAATGTGGTCGCCCGTGTCGACGTGTGGCGTGTACTCGGGCTTGTGTTTGCCCCGCAGTCGAGTGGCCACTTCGCTTGCCAGTCGCCCCAGTACCTTGTCTGTAGCGTCTACGACGTACCACTCTCGGCGTACGGTCTGGGCGTTGGCATTGAATGTTTTCATGCGAAGGGTGTTTTTTACGAAAATTCGAGGCGCGGATGGTACTAGAACGCCCTCGTTCAAGCAAGTATTTAGCCGATGTTTGGGCGAATACTTTAATCGGCTACGGCAAAATTGGGTGAGCCCGGGCAAAAAAAAGCGCAACAGGTATTGTTGCGCTAAATCCACCAAAGGAGGATGGAGGAGTCTTTTGTCATCTGGTTGTCGCTGCACCAAGCGCATGCATCAGCCAGTCGGTGTTTGGTTTGGGCTTTTTTTCGTATTTAAGTTTTTTATTATTCAATAATATGGTTACTTTGTCAAGTAGGAAAAACCCTGTAGGAGATCTTTCTCGGATGGCGAGCATAAAGAGGCCCCAATCCCCTAACACAGCGCAGACCCTGGCTTGCTGGGTGGGTCTGGATCCAGTAATTCAATCCAGTGGCACACAGCACTGCTCGATGCACTCTCAAGATGCACTAGACACCCAATATTGGCTGTCGCAATAACATCGGGCTGGTCTCGCTCAAGATTTTCCAGTTTATTTTTGAGCAACTGACGCGACAAAACCGGCTGCAACAGCGAGTAGGTGCCTGCAGCGCCGCAGCACAAGTGTTCGTCTCGGGTTGGAACCACGGTCAGTCCCGCACGGCGCAAAATATCTTCGACTTTCCCAGTGATCTTTTGCCCGTGTTGTAATGTGCAGGGCGACTGAAACGCCACTTTAAGTTTCACTTCGCGCTCTAACTCCTCAACCGCCAGTGGCTCAAGCAGCTCACTGATATCACGGGTTAACCCACTGATCCGTTTTGCTTTGGCCGCATAGGCCGGGTCGTTTTCGAGAAGCTTTCCGTAATCACCCACGGTCACACCGCACCCGCTAGCCGTCATGACGATGGCCTCGATCCCGTCTTCCACATGGGGCCACCAGGCATCAATATTACGGCGCATTGCCTGCAGAGCCGGATCAGAGGCGCCCAGATGTAAATCCAATGCACCACAACAACCCGCACCACTTACCGGAACGACCACAAACCCAAACCGGGCTAACACGCGTCCTGCGGCTGCATTGATGACCGGAGCCATCGCCGGCTGAACACAGCCTTCAAGCATCAGGACCGCCCGCGGCCCTGTTTGCACTGCGCGTTGTCCGGCCGGACGGCAGCGCGGAATATGGCGTGCAAGCGACTGCGGTAGTGCCCAGCGAACCGCGCGCGCCAAAGCCAGCAAGGGTGCAAACCAAAGCCCCAGCAGTGTCCGACGCAGCAACCAACGCTGTAGTCGTTGTCTCAAAGGCCGCGGTGCCAGACGCTCAACTACTGGGCGGGCAATCTCCAGCAAGCGACCGTAGGCAACGCCCGAGGGACAGGTGGTCTCACAGGAGCGGCAGGTCAGACATCGATCGAGATGCCCGCGGGTGATGTCCGTACAAGTCCCGGACTCAAGCGCCTGCTTAACCAGATAGATTCGCCCACGGGGGCCATCCAGTTCATCCCCCAGGAGTTGGTAAGTCGGACACGTCGCGGTACAAAAACCACAATGAACACACTTGCCAAGAATAGCGCCGGCCTCTAGCCCCTCCGGGGTGCCTTGGAAGATCGAGGCCAAGGAGGCGTGCATCGCTTAGCTCCCCGCGAGCATCCGGTCGGGGTTAAGAATTCCAGCTGGGTCAAAAGCTTGTTTCAGTCCCCGATTCAGGACGGCTTCGGCTTCACCTAAGGGCTGAAAACTGACTGAACGCTCGGCGCCGCGAAAACGCGTCAGGTTTCCGCCATGCGCGCGCGCAAGGGCAACTAAGGCTTGCGGATCATTACCGCGCACCCAGAACAGCGCCCCACCCCACTCCACCAGAGATTCTCCAGGGAGATCTGGCATCTTCGCCGGTGGCGCAATAGACAATCGCCAGAGCGGGTCTGTCCCGCCAAAGAAATCTAACCGATGCTCCTTAAGGGCTTGCCAGAACGAAGCACCGGCAATATCAAGGTCGCCGCCCAGGCTCGATGCCGCAGACTCGACCGCCATCTCACTACCCGAAAGACGGACCCGCAGTTTGCCATCGTGCCAGACAGTGCCAGTCACCGGCAACGGTCGTCCGCCAAGGTCGCTCATCTTTGTCAATGCGTCATTACCACTGCAGTCAAAGACCAGCGTGCGCTCAATAACCGGCAACGGCAACACCTTAAGGGAGACCTCGGTCATTACCCCGAGCGTACCCATGGCCCCCACCATCAACCGCGACACATCGTAACCAGCAACATTTTTCATCACCTGGCCGCCAAAGCGCAGGTATTCGCCGCGGCCACTGACACAGTTCACTCCAAGTACAAAATCGCGAGCAGCTCCGCGGTACGGCCGGGCCGGGCCGGAAAAACCGCAGGCGATCGTGCCACCAATGGTTGCGCCAGCGCCAAAAGCCGGCGGCTCAAAAGGCAGCATCTGGCGAGACTCGGCCAGCGTCTGCTCAAGGTCAACAAGCAGTGTTCCGGTCCGTGCGGTGACTACAAGCTCTGTAGGCTCGTAAGACACAATACCCTGATGAGAGCCCATAGCCAGGGGCTCACCGTGCGGTGCGCCCCCGTAAAAATGTTTGCTGTTGCCTCCGACAATATTCAGGCGCGTGCCAGATTCGCCGGCGGTGACGATCCGGGCTTTTAGCGACTCAACAAAACTATCCATCTGGGCAGCCCGCCTTAAAAGCGCGGTATCTGGGGATGCGCCAGTTCGCCGCCATGAACGTGCATGGCATTGAATTCCGCACAACGAGCCAGGGTGGGCACTGCCTTACCAGGATTCAGCAATCCATCAGGGTCAAACACCGCCTTCAAGGCATGAAACTGATCCAGTTCCTGATCAGTAAACTGAACACACATCTGATTGATCTTCTCTAACCCGACGCCATGCTCGCCAGTGATGGTACCGCCTACCTGCACACACAGATCGAGTATCTGCCCGCCCAAGGCCTCGGTACGCTCGAATTCGCCTGGCTTGGAGGCATCGTAAAGAATGAGTGGATGCAAATTGCCGTCGCCCGCGTGAAACACATTAGCCACACGCAACCCGCTTTGCGCCGATAACCGCTCAATGCCGGCCAGCACCTTAGCAACCGCTTTGCGCGGTATCGTGCCATCGATACAGTAGTAATCTGGAGAGATGCGGCCTATCGCCGGAAAGGCATTCTTTCGCCCCGACCAAAAACGCACCCGTTCGGCTTCATCGCGCGCGACATCAACCGTGCGGGCGCCGCTTTCACGCAACAGGTCCGACACCATTTGAATATCCGCCTCGACTTCAGCAACCGTACCGTCGAGTTCGCATAACAAAATAGCAGCAGCATCCTTGGGGTAACCCGCCTGCACAAAATCCTCGGCAGCCACAATAGCCGGGTTATCCATCATCTCAAGGCCAGCTGGAATAATGCCTTTCGCGATCACTTGCGCGACTGCCGCCGCTGCCGACTCGACAGTATCAAACGCCGCCAGAAGCACCTTGGCGGCATCCGGCAACGGCAACAGACGTACTGTGACCTCGGTGACGACGCCCAGCATCCCTTCAGACCCAATCATCGTCGCAAGCAAGTCATATCCCGGGGTATCCAGCGCTGTACCGCCTACGTTGATTACATCACCCCCCATCAGCACCACTTGAGCCGCAATCACGTTGTGCACAGTGAGGCCGTACTTCAAGCAATGAACACCACCTGCATTCTCGGCCACGTTGCCACCAATAGTGCAGGCGATCTGTGAAGACGGATCCGGCGCGTAGTACAACCCGTGTTCTGCAACCGCCTCGCTGATGGCAAGATTGCGAACCCCTGGCTGCACTCTGGCTGTACGTGCCTGCGGATCAATCTCGATGATGCGACTAAAGCGAGCCAGACTGAGGAGCACCCCCTCTGAATGAGGTGTCGCACCACCCGAAAGGCCAGTGCCTGCACCACGCGCCACCAACGGAACCTGGTATCGCTGACAGAGTCTGAGAATCTCCCGCACCTGCTCAAATGTCTGGGGCAAGGCAACCATGGCGGGCAGTTCGCGATAACCCGTTAAGCCGTCACATTCATAGGGTCGACGAGCTTCTGTCGAAAGCAGTAACGCCTCTGACGGCAGGATCTGCGTTAACTCATCGGCAAATTCATTCAGCTGTTGTGACATCTTATGAGACCCATCAACCCTGAGCGCGGTTATTACACGAGATACAATCAGTATGTCACACAGTTTTTCGTGTCTTAAGTTAAAAGCGCGTCTGGTCTGACCCACAAACTGCCGCGTGCTTATCAGGGGCTGCCAGTGAGAAAAGTCAGCAAACGCCACTGACTAGGATCGGAGCACAAATGGTTAAACGAGGTCTGTCATCTGGCTGTCACGGGCCAACTGAAATTGGGTTTTAGTTGACCACGTGGCAAAAGTTGTCAAATAACTGGCGTGCATTACTCTTGAACTGCGGCATATGGCTCTCGGCCTCAACCTGCATTTTCTGCAGTGAACCTGCACCTTGGGCTTTATCCAGTGCGGCAGCGTAAGCGGGCACCTCACCCCAATCGGTTATCGTACTGTCCTGGAGTTCTACATGAAACTGAATCCCCCAGGCATTCGTACCAACCCGCATCGCTTGCCATTCGCAATCGGGCGAACTCGCTAGCAGCACCGCATCACTGGGCGGCCGCGTGACTGCAACTGAGTGCCACTGCAGGCACTTGATCGTCGGGTCAATTCCTCGAAACAATGGATCGTCACTTGCCTGGTCTGTCAGGTTGACGTTGAGAATTCCAATCTCGGGTCTTTTTTGAACCGCGCATTCGCCATCGAGCGCATCGGCCAACAACTGGTGCCCCAAGCACAGGCCCAGATAAGGCTTTTGAAGGTCGCGTACCCAACGGCGGATGGCTTCTTTTTCCGCAACTAACCACGGGCAGGTCTCTACATCCCAGACATCCATAGGCCCGCCCATCACCCATAATGCGTCGAAAGGCTGAAGATCAGGAATGATATCTCCAGCATCCAGTTCCACTGCCTGCCAGTCAATGCCGGCCGCACTAAAGAACTGGCGGAAAATTCCAGGATGCTCACAGGATATGTGTTGAAAGACGAGAATCTTCATTAGCAAGCCCTTTGATAGCGTCCGATCTGAGGTCAGCAGTCCAAGGTATGCTCTCGCTCCCACTGGCTGATCGAAGCGCTGTAGTTGCGCCAATCCTGGTGCTTTAGCTTGGCGTAACTATCAATCAGGGCGTCACTGAGCCCGGCACGCAATACTTTACTTTTTTCAAAAAGCCGAATCGCATCCAACAGGTTGGAGGGCAGGCGACGAACACCCTTTAAGGTATGGCCGTGCGTATACATATTAATGTCGAGCGGCTTGCCTGGGTCACGCTTGCTGGCAACACCATCAAGGCCCGCAGCCAACACGCCCGCCTGCAGCAGATAAGGGTTGACGGCGCCGTCCATCAGTCGCAGCTCAAAACGTCCGGCATCGGGCACCCGCACCATATGGGTACGATTATTGCCTCCGTAAGTAATCGCGTTAGGTGACCACGTTGCGCCTGAGAGGGTCACCTGCGCATCAATGCGTTTATAGCTGTTCACGGTCGGGTTAAAGATAGCAGTAAGCGCGTCAGCGTTGTGCAACACGCCGCCCAAAAACTGGTAAGCCAGTTTTGACAGGCCCATTTGATCACGGGAATTGTGGAACAGATTTTTCTTACCGGCTTTGTCCCAGACCGACACATGGGCGTGGCAACCGTTACCCGTAAGATTGATGAAAGGCTTAGGCATGAAGGTCGCGCGCAACCCATGTTTTTCAGCAATCGCCTTGACCATGTATTTGAAAAACACATGCCGATCAGCCGTAATCAGCGCATCGTCGAAATCCCAGTTCATTTCAAACTGACCGTTCGCGTCTTCGTGATCGTTCTGGTATGGGTTCCAGCCAAGCTGGATCATGCAGTCACAGATTTCGCTGATGACATCGAACCGCCGCATCAAAGCCGACTGGTCATAACAGGGTTTTTCTTGGGTATCGCTGGGATCCGATAAAGACAAGCCGTCGGGACTGACCAAAAAATACTCACATTCGACACCGGTTTTCATGTAATAGCCTTTTTTAGCGGCCTTTGCGATCTGCTGCTTCAGCGCGACCCGTGGCGAAGCCGTCACCCACTCGCCGCCCATAAACAGATCACCTGCAAGCCAGGCTACCTGAGGCTTCCACGGCAACTGGATCAGACTGGTCGGATCTGGAATTGCGAACATATCCGGATGAGCCGGCGTCATATCCAGCCACGCAGCGAAACCCGCAAAACCAGCACCGTCTTTTTGCATCTGGCCAATTGCGCGCGCTGGCACCAGCTTTGAGCGCAATACCCCAAACAGATCTACAAAGCTGATCAGAAAATACTCTATGCCTTTTTCTTTAGCGACTTTTGCCAGGTTAACTGCCATTGAACTTACCCTCCAGTGAAACGTTCGTTAAATAGTGATCTGAGATCTGAATTGGAGGCGCAGATGTTCTCACGACCCCGGCTGCGGCTCAACGATGAATGATAAAAAGCGAATAGGCAAACGCTTTAGTTCCTCAGGGCCATGTGGCGCATCAGCATCAAAATAAAGTGAGTCGCCTTTACCCATGGCATACGTCCGGCCGCCATGTCGATAAACCAGTTCACCTTCGAGGATATAAATAAACTCGACCCCATCGTGCTGAAACAATGGAAAAACCTCAGACGCCTCTAAGATGACAATAAGGTAAGGCTCTACCAAGGTCGCCCGGTCACCCACCGAGTGGCCCAACAGGTGATACTGGTGCCCAGCTCGGGTGCCACGTCGATCAATGATTAAACCCTGCCCCGCGCGCACGAACGAAGCCTCGCGCTCCTGCTCGAACTTACGAAACAACGCGGTAACAGGCACGTTCAGAGCTCCGGCTACAGATTGAAGCGTACCAAGCGAGGGCGATGTATGACCGTTCTCAATCTTGGAGAGCATTCCGGGCGACAGATTCGATTGACGGGCAAGATTTGCAATGGTCATGCCAAGTTGGGTGCGGTATACCCGAACCTGCCGACCAATCGCGTCTTCCAGTTGATTTTCGCGCTCGTAGGCAGCATTGGGGTCCGGCGCATTTGTGCGCGCCAACACCGGCTGCACGCTACGGCGATTCATGCCGTCGCTGCCCCTGCTTTCACGTTGTAGCCAGGCACCGGAATGCCTGTCACTATGCTGGTCGCAAGCGTCACGCACCTTAGATCTTCTGGCTCAAGGTTATGCAGGCGAGTTTTGCCGGTACACCGCGCCATCATTGATGCTTCACCGGCATTAGCCTTCAGGATAGCAGCAAGGCCCTGCGCGCGTTCTTCCTGCGAGCGGTCCGAGTGCCACTGTAGCCCTTTCTTTGTAATCTGGCCGCCCATCGCCAAGGCTCCAGTCACACCATACACAACAACGCTTGCGCCCAAGGCGATCAATCGGGCCGCATCTGTTCCCGAGCGCACGCCTCCGCTATAGATGAGCATCAGCGCCTCTTCTTTTTTTCGTGCCCGCAATGCCAAAACCGTGTCGGATAAAAGGCCGAACTGAGGCTGTGTATTGAGTTCTGCAGACAAAGAAACGTTATCCCCAGTACCATCAAGTAACAGCAGCTTAAAGCCCGCATTAAGGGCAAATTCGACAGCGCTGTCGACCTCGTGGAGTTCGGTAATACAAAGGCCGGTTACGCAATCTTGAGTAGAATCTGTTGGTATCGATGACGCATCGCCACTCCAACGAAAAATGTGTCCGGCTGCATCCGGGTTTGCAGCCTCATTGGGTTGCAGTAGTTGGATCCAGGGAATTTCAGCCTCCGGCGATAGCGCGCCCAGATACCCGCCGCCACTCTCGTGGATCGCCTGAAACGCCGCCCGCCGAACTTCCTCAGGCGCCTCATCCATGCCAGCGAGAAGAAATGGTATTTCGAGACTCAAGCCCACGCCCAGACTGACATCAATTCGGCAGGCTTCCCGGTAGGGGTCGATCACCAGGCGGGAAAGATTCGCCGGAAGAAAAACCAAATCATCCAGCGATGGCCAGCGCCCTTTTGGAAAGGGGTTCTCCCGCCCTTGCAGGCGCCGCTTAAGCATGGCCTGATGCTTGCTGGCATCCTGGGGGTGGGTGCGTGCCATTGAAAAAAGATCTTCACGGTGGCGAACCGCGTAATCGGCCGAACCTGTTTCTGCGTCGCAGCGATAACAACGGGCGGCTTCGCGAAGCGCTGCCGGCTCGTCATAGGTATCCTCTATCTCCGGAAATGTCTGTGGCTGTGCGCCCACACCATGAAAAACTGGCTCCTCGATGGGGAACTGCTCCCACTTGATATCCTGGGCCACCGGCACCCGACGGGTGCGAAACGGGGTGCGGTAAGGAATAGGTGTTTCAATCTGATCAAGCGCGGCTTTAATGTAATAAGCCGCCCTTTGTCCATGATGCATAGCCATCACAATGGTCGAGCCACCAAAAGCGCCATCCCCGGCGGCGAACACCTTCGGATCGGCAGTGCGCATTGTCAAAAAATCTGCCTCAACCCGGTCACTGCCCATGAGTCCTGCGCTTTGCAGCGGCTCGCAGATTCCCTTCTGCCCAACCGCCGCTATGATCATGCCGCAAGGAATCTGAAACGCACTGCCGTCGACAATTACCGGAGCACTGCGACCATCCGTATCGGGCGGCCCAGCTTCAGTTCGAACGCACTGCAGTTCAAGGCCACCCGAAGCCTCCAGAACACCCGTCTGCAAGGCGTTGTAGATAAATTCAATGCCCTCTTTTTGCGCATGGTGTAATTCAATTTTGCGGGCAGGAATGTCCTCGGGGCCGCGTCGGTAAACCACCTTAACGGTCTTACAGCCTGGTAAACGCAACGCCGCGCGACAGGCATCCATCGCCACATCACCGCCGCCAACCACCACCACAGTCTCAGGCATCTGTGGCCGAGCACCAGAATTGACCCGACGAAGAAAACTCACCCCGTCCTCCACCGCAGGATGATCTTCTCCGGCGATACCCATGGCTTTGCCCCACCAGGATCCAATTGCTATCAAGACAGAATCGTGGCGCGACTTTAGTTCCTCAAGTGAAACGCCAGATCCCAGGCCTGTATTGAGGTGCACCGTCAAACCCGGGCACTGACGTTGCAACCTGACAATATCTTCGGTAATGACACCAGAGGGTAAACGAAACTCGGGGATGCCCCAGATCATCGTCCCACCCAGACGATCGGTCATCTCGTATACGTGTACCGAGAACCCCACACGACATAACTCAAAAGCCGCAGTCAGGCCCGCGGGGCCCGAGCCGACAATGCCGACCGATTCTTGCCGGGTGACTTCAAAAGAGGTCAGGGGTGGATCGTCACCAAGCTGGTCCATAACGAACCGCTTGAGATTTCGAATCTGCACAGCGCCATCACTGCTTTCCCGACGGCAGGCCGGCTCGCAAGGCGCGTCACAGACTCGTCCACAGATCGAACTGAATGGGTTGGTAGAGGTGATCGCCTCAAAAGCCTCGTCGTACTTCTTCTCCCAGATATAGGCTATGTAGGACGGTGCGTCAGTGCCAACAGGGCATGCTGCCTGGCAAGGGGCGGCGACAAAATGCACATCCGCGGTATCGTCAACAAAACCTGGTGGGGCTACCGGAACACTGATGCGCTCGAGACCATAAACGCTCATGGCGCAGTACCCGTACTAGAGGTAGCAGTATCAGCGGGCACTGGTTCATACGGTAATCCAGTGATATACGCAGCCTCGGGGGTAAGCGCAACCAGATCATCGCGACCCAACTGGCGCACATCATCGTAACCCAGGGCATCGGTAATGGCGGCTATCTGCCAACGCACACTCTCGAGAAAACGATGAATATTTTGGGATTCGTTCTCAGGCTTATAACGTTTTTCGTGCTCTGGATCCTGTGTTGCTATTCCGGTAACGCATTGCCCCACGTGACACTGCATGCAGGCGATACAACCCCCAGCAATGATTACTGAGGTGCCAAACGCAGCAGCATCCGCACCCAGGCACAACGCCTTAACGGCATCAACCCCGTCACGCAGGCCGCCCATGAGAACCAACTGGACTTTGTCACGGGCACCGATCTCTTCAAGCGCTTCAACAGCCTCGATGATAGCCGGCAACGTGGGAATACCCACATTGTCGATTACCTCGGAGCTGCCTGCTCCGGTCGAGCCTTGCATACCGTCCAGCTCGACAAAATCGAAACCGTCCTTGGCGGCAATCTTGATGTCGTCACGTATCCGCCCGGCACCAAGTTTTACGCTCACGGGAAGCTCGTAGCCTGTAGCCTCACGAAATTCCTCTATCTTGATGACCAGATCGTCAGCTCCGAGAATATCGGGATGCCGCGATGGCGAGCGCAGATCAATCCCAGCCGGAATTCCACGGATCTTCGCCAGTTCCGGGGTAACCTTCTTCGCCATCAACTGACCGCCAAGGCCAGGCTTTGCCCCTTGCGATATATAGATCTCCAAAGCGTCAGCTCTGCGCATGTCGTGAATATTCCAGCCTAATCGCCCACCGAGGCACTGGAAAATCAGCTGCCCAGCTGCATCCCGCTGAGCATCGCTCATACCACCCTCTCCGGTATTTTCAGCAATCCCAGACATGGCCGACCCCAATGCAATGGCCTGCTTGGTGGATCGACTGAGCGCGCCGTAGCTCATCGGTGCGATCATCACCGGCATACTGAGTTTCAAAGGCCTTGCACCGTTGATACCGCCAATTTCAGTATCCATGCTTACCTTGTCAATAACATTCCGGTCGGCACCCGCGCTGGCAAGGTTCTTGCGAAAACCAATATCACTAAAATGGGGTAAGGGTCTGGCTCCACCATAGCCGCGGATACGGTAGCGACCGCTTTGCGATTTGATCGCAATATCTTCTTGAATCTTGGGGTTCCAGTAAAAAGATGCGCCGGAGAAACTCTGAAAAGGAATGCTGCGCATCGGGCGCTCTGGCGTACCATAGCGCAGCTTCGTGCCAGCATTTACCACTTTTGAGAAACCCATCGGCGCTTTGATGTCGTAGCGATCCAGAAATTCATGCAACGAGTCCAGTTCTGCCTGATCGGTATCGGTCAACATCGCGTCAGAACCAAGATCCTCTACCCTGCCGGCAACGAATATCTCACCCGCAGACATATCCTCTCCCAGACGCTCGCCAGAATCGCCCAGAATAATAATGCGCCCGCCATACATCATATAACCCGCCATGAAATTGGCATTACCCACGCAACATAAAGTGCCTGCTTTCATGACCTGGCCCGCGCGCGAGCCCATGTTGCCGTGAATCACGATTTCCGCACCGCGAATGGCCACACCCGGAATGGCGCCGGCGTTACCGCCAACCACAACCGAGCCGCTGTACATGTTATCCCCCACGCCCCAACCCACGTTATGGCTGACGTTGAAATGTGCCTGGTCGGTTAACCCTGCACAGAAATACCCTGCTGAACCCCTAACATTGACCCGAACCGGCGCAGTCAAGCCAACACCGATATGATGGCGTGCATCCGGGTTGAGGATCTCGACGTCTTCCCCCGCCTCCCCCAACGCACGCAACCGTGTGTTGGCCTCGCGAACGCTTAACTGTGCTAGATCGAGCGAGACCATGTTGCGTAAGTGCCGGGAGCAGGCTCCCGGGTATTCAAGGCCTGCCCCGGGAACAGGCGGTTCAAGGAAACTTCTTCTGAGGCAATTGCGACCAGGTTCTCGTCCTGGTACATGATCATGGGTTTGGCTGCGAGCCGATCCTTAGCATAACCAATCTCGTCCTGCGTAGAGACCAAAAAGGAAAAGGTACCGTCCAGGTCATCAATAGAGCTTGCCAGCGCCTCTTTGAGAGCAATGCCCTGCGCCAGTTTGTCGCCAAGATAAACCGCAATCAGTTCGCTGTCGTTATCGGTGGTGAATTCGAAGTCCCGCTGTTCCAAACGTCGACGCATTTTCCAGTAATTCGTGATCTGTCCGTTGTGCACAATCGCCACATCAGCAAAACCGGTCGCCCAGAAGGGGTGTGCAGCCTCGGGCTTTACCTCGCTTTCCGTGGCCAGGCGAACATGTCCCAAACCATGCGTGCCGCGAAACCAGTGCACGCCATAACGTTCGTCTACTTCGTGGGCACTGCCGACGTCTTTGACAATCTCCAGACTGGTGCCGATCGAGATAACCTTCGCTGCGTGCTCCATCTCATAGGAAAGTTTTTGCACGTCACCACTAAAACCGACCGTCACGCGATAGTTCTCGCCAACTTGCGCTTCTTCTTCGATAATGGCGCCAAGCCCCTCGAGGCGGCGCCGGATAGCATCAATAGCACCTTGTTGATTGCCTCCTTCGCTGGACCTGTCCAGCAAAAAGCGCAACTTCAGTCGGCCCGAGAGTTCGGGCGCATACAAGGCAAAACCGGTCGAATCAGGCCCGCGATGCTGGCAGCCATCAAGCATACGTATGAGCGCATCGCCGGTGTCGAACACCTGGTCGACGCCTCGATACATGATTCCTGCAATGCCGCACATAAGCTATCAATCCTCCCAAAATTTCTACGGTGAGGCCAAGCCGCGAGCCTACCCCGTTCCTGTCACAGATTCAACAGGTGGAAACATTGTTTCTTTGTAGGAAATATTTACCCTTATGGGTTCAAAATAAACCCGGCTGAGGCCGGGTTCAGATTCTCACCAGGCGCTGAAGGTTAAGACGAAGCGAGATAGGACTCCATGGAGTCGTCCATTGCCTCGAGCCAGGGGGTGTGATGAGCTGGCTGCATATTGCCTGTCATTAGCGAGCGATAAGCATTGTTACGGAACGTCATGATGTCTTCATGCTTGTGATGCTCCCACTCCATAAAGGTTTTGTTCACGCCTTCGACATCAAAACTGGGGTAGTCGGTTTCATTAATCAAATCCTGAACATAATCACCCTGGAACCAGATCATCTGCTCATCGTCCTCGAGCTTCTCTTCGCGAGCGCGCCAGACCTGACTGTGCCGAGCCATCTCTTCTAGACCAGGCAAGTTGATGCGTCCAAGAACCGCGTCCCGGGCGTACCACGCCTGGGCGTCAAACATATTAAAAGTGTAGAACTGATCCTGCATCCCCAGGTACATCAGTTTGGGGTTTGCCTCCCAGAAAATACCTTTATACAAATCAAGCGGCCAAAGACGGTTGCCGGTCTGTAAGCGCAGATCGTCCGGCAGGAATGGAAAGTGATGCAGATAACCCGTGCACATAATAATGGCGTCAATTTCCCTGCTACTGCCGTCCTTAAAGTGACAGGTATTTTTTTCAACCCGGGTCAGTAACGGCACCTCTTCCCAGTTATCAGGCCAATGAAAACCCATCGGTGCAGTGCGATGCGAGCAGGTGATAGAACGGGCACCGTATTTGTAACACTGTGAGCCAATATCCTCCGCAGAATAACTCGTACCGATAATGAGGAGGTCTTTATCCTTAAATTCCAGTGCATCACGAAAATCGTGAGCATGCATCACTCGTCCATTAAACGTTGCAAGACCCTCAAAGTCCGGCACATTCGGCGTTGAGAAATGCCCGCTAGCCACAATCACATAATCGAATTCTTCGGTATAGCTATGACCCTCGACCAGGTTCTGAACAGTAACCGAGAAATTATCCTTATCTTCGTTGTGCTGGACCCAACGGACTGGACTGGAAAAACGAATTTGACTTCGGACACCGGCTTTCTCAACACGGCCCTTGATATAGTCCCACAGCACCGCGCGTGGCGGGTAGGAGGCGATCGGCCGACCGAAATGCTCCTCGAAAGTGTAATCGGCAAACTCCAGGCACTCTTTAGGGCCGTTGGACCACAAATAACGATACATGCTGCAGTGCACCGGTTCACCGTGCTCGTCCGTACCTGTGCGCCAGGTATAGTTCCAGATTCCGCCCCAGTCGGCCTGTCGCTCGAAACAGACCACTTCAGGAACCTCGGCCCCTTTCTCGGCTGCCGACTGGAAGGCTCGCAATTGCGCCAGGCCGCTAGGCCCAGCTCCGATTACCGCTACTCGCTTCGCCATTTAACTTAACTCCTTCGATTCTCTAAATATTCCACGCTTAAACAGGCCATTTTAATCTCCGACCTTTGGGGTAGTCGCCCTTCTTCGAGCATTTCAGGTTTGCAGGGACCACCTTAATGGCTAGAAATACTCAAAGCAATGATTCGGCTACCAAATTTTACAAATTCACATTGATTGGGCCGCAAATGGTTGTCAGTTAGAAATATTATCTTGGTTGAATAGTCTTGGCCTTGAAATCTAAACTGTCTGGACTCACAGGGAAACCCGTTAACGCCGCTTCATGAACCTAAGCAACGGGCAGCGCAATAACCACCGGGCAACGGGCAGCGGGCAACGGGCAACGGGCAACGGGCGCAATACATCGCTGAACGATTAACTTAAGCTCGAAATAGCACTCGATAAGGCAGATATTATGGCAACAACAACGAAAGAAGGGTCGGGCATCTCCCGAAAGATCACCAGCCTCAACAGTTCTGTGTTTACCCCATATGATCTTGACGGGCCAGTCCAAAAAGACATGCACCTGTTGAATATCAGCTACGACCGTACCAGCGGGACTGGCTGGTATGTAATTCGGATGGACCCTGGGGCGGTCACAATTCCCCATCAACACAAAAAACTCGAGGAATTTCTCATCCTTGAGGGCGAGTTGATCGAAAATGACGGCACCGTTTTAACCACCGGCGACTTTGTCAGTTACCCGCCTGGCACGAGTCACAACTCAAGAACCCATACCGGATGCCTTCTCATCGCACTTGATCGAACACCCGAATGACGCTTCATCTGACAAAGGATCAAATAGACCGATTCAATACGGATGGATTTCTCATCGTTGAAGATCTGGTCGATAAGAAAACTGTTGTACAACTGCGGGAGCGATTCGGTCGCTTGTTTCAGGGGGATTTTCATACCGGAATCAAGCCTGATGAGGTGAACTGGCAGCAAGGAAAGAGCGATCCCCTGTTAACTCGCCAGATCTGCAACGCCTGGAAAGCCGACCCTTGGGTTGGGGCAACAGTGCTTCGTGAAGATCTCGGCAGGGCGATTGCACAGCTGGGGAGCTGGCCCGGCACGCGAATTGCACAAGACAATGTCATCAGCAAACCCCCAGGTGCGCGGGCGATCGGGTATCACCAGGACAACGCCTACCTCGGTTGGTACACCCCCCGTGAGATGCTGACGTGCTGGATCGCACTTGACGATGTCTCAAAAGAGAGTGGCACGCTTGAGTTGATCAAGGGATCACACCGATGGCACAGGCAGTTAAATCCCGAAGGCGAATTTCATGACCCATCCGATTATCAGAAAATCATGAAGAAAGCTGCCGACCGGGAGAAACAAGACACGCGCGTGACCTACGTTGAAGTACCGGCAGGAGGCGCCTCTTTTCACCACGGTTGGACCTGGCACGGTTCTGGAATCAACGGCTCGTCCATCGAGCGACGCGCCTTGGTGTTACACGGTATGCCTTCCAATGCACGATTTGTTCCAGGTCATCTGAGTGACGGAACAGGGCCGGTCTACGGCCGCTATAAACATCTTAATGACTGCGAGATAGACGAGAACTATTTCCCCATCTTATGGCAGCAGGAAGGATACCGGACTCCTGAACTTGAGGCGATCATATCTGCCGCTGCCGGGTAGCCCGTACCCCACCAGTCGAATCGACCCGGCAGACACAAACCTACCATCGTCCGCTCGACAAGCTCGATCGATACAAACTTCAATCGGATACGCTGCGAATATCGACATCACTTAGCAGGCGCCAGCGAACTCTCCACTGTTTAAGAAAGTCTTTTAATTTACACAATTGGCTATCACTCACTGCCAACTAACCAATTGTCGGTTTTCTGCGCCTTTAGAAATGTAGCTGCGATTCCTTGGTAATAGCGAGCTTGTGCCAGTTGAGTCGATAATCTTTTTCGTTAGGTCAGAAATGGTTTAACTCTTAGAGAGAAGGTTTCATATATTTTTCATACTCTTATCAGTTTATTCTTTTTAGTAATCTAGTTTCATTAAAACATTCCAAAACTGGAAATCCCGCAAAAAGTTAATGTAAAATGATTGTCCATCTGAGTCGATATCGGCGCAGGTGCACCAGCTTAACTCGGTGCGAAGTCATGCTCAGGAGGTACTGTTTCACTTCCGGCGACGTGGTGTACGCAGACCTGGATAGTGCATAGTGTCTCCCGACACTAACCCACAAAAAGGGAGTTATGCAATATGAGTCCTGAAGAACTAAGGGCGGTAATCGATGCCGCCGCAAACGCAAGCATGGAGGCCTATTACTGGTGGGCCACAGGCATAATGGTCTGCATTCACGCAGGCTTCATGATGTACGAAATGGGTCAGTCCCGAGTCCGCAATGTGCTCGCCTCTGGTGTCAAAAACATCCTGGCGTTTGCTTTTATCATTCCAACGTTCTTTTTGTTCGGCTGGTGGCTTTACTGGGCCTACGGCACCGGGAATATCTTCATTCCAGATGCTAGCGCAGAATTTGCGCAGTATTACGTGCCCTGGAGCGATGGCATGGGGCCGAACCTGCAAGACCAAGCCTCGGGTGTTTTCTGGGCGGCATTTGTGCTGTTCTCCGCGACCACGGCGTCGATCGTTTCTGGTTCTGTCATTGAGAGAATTCGAATCAGTTCCTGGATAATCCTCGCAACGCTGGTCGGATCGGTGGTGTGGATTATTGCCGCTGGGTGGGGTTGGTCCGCCGGTGGCTGGCTGGTCACCGATTGGGGTTATCACGACGTCGGCGCCGCTGGGGTGGTGCATATGATCTCTGGCTTCTTTGCGCTGGGCGTACTGATCAACCTGGGACCACGGGTCGGGCGCTTTAACGCCGATGGATCAGCCAATGATCTGCCCGGGCATAGCATACCAATGACCATCGCCGGACTGATGATCATCATCATTGGGTTCTTCGGTTTTCTCGGCGCTTGTCTTCTCTACCCCGCTCCGATGGCTGGCTCTACTGCTGATGCGGGCTGGCTTACTATCTACGGAGGCCCGGCTACGCTTTCATCGTTTGCCTTTAACACGCTGATGAGTTTTGCCGGTGGCATCATAGGGGCGTACTTCATCACCAAAGATCCCTTCTGGATGATGTCAGGCGCACTGGCAGGAATCTTCTGCGCAGCGGCGGGCCTGGACCTTTGGTACCCCGGCACTGCGTTTGCGCTTGGGTTCCTGGGTGGTGTCGTCATACCTTACGCTCACAAAATGATCACCAGTTGGGGCATCGACGACGCGGTGGGCGCAGTCTCTGTACATGGTGTCTGCGGTTTGATTGGCGTTTTGGCGGTAGGCGTACTGCTAGGTGGCTACCCACCCCTTACTGAGGGCGGGGAGACTATAAGCTTCACCGGGCAACTGGTTGGCGCGATCGCCATGGGACTGGGAGGCTTTATTCCAGGCTACGTTGTATCGTGGATCCTGAATAAATGCGGAATCCTCAGAACCTCAGACGCGGTACAGCAGATCGGTGTCGATGCAGAAATACCGGTGGCTGCCTATCCTGAGAATATGCAATCCCGCGACTACAGCTGACATTTAACGGATTAACAAATAAACAGGAGCAACAACCATGTTTGATTCAAGTCCAATTGAGTCGTGGGAAGGCGCAGGTGCTGTGTTCAATAGCGCCGGCGGCGGCAATGTGTGGATCTGGGTAGTAATCGCAGCAGCGCTATGCATTATCCCGATTATCTCCGCGATTCGCCACGAAAACGAGATTGAGAATAAGCACGGCTAAGTCGATCAGACTCAGCTAGCTTTGATGATTGGAAACGGCCTGATGGAAACCATCAGGCCGTTTTTTTTCACTTCAGTGCCCATAATGCGACCGCCAGCGCTTAACAGCTTTTGCCTTAGCTACTAGCGTCGCTTTTTTCCGGTTTGGATTAATATTTTGATAGCGACTACGGCTCATATCCTTGAACCCGGCCTATGGCAGGCAGACCCCTACCTCGAGCGCTATACCGTCCGCGGGGGCGGCTCGATCGTTTTTGAGCTTTTTTACGATGATTCAATCACGATTATCGACCCAGAAGGATCTCAACCCGGCGAGCTCATCGCTTTTGACAAAAACGGTGAACCTGATTGCGCCGGATTATCGGACGATGAACCGCTTTCGGCATCAGGCTTTCAGCAAACCATATCTGTGCAGAACGACAGCTCTCAACAACTTCTTGAAGGATTAAAGCGACGTAACATTAATCCGTCCCAGGCAAAGGCCTTGCCTCTTTTCGGTACCGAAACACCTCCTGGCGCAGCGGTGAACTACACCGCGGGCAAAGACCTGCTCTGTATCGTTTGCGCCCCCGGCAAGTCGATGGCCGTAGATGAGCAAACGCCTCCCACCTCGTTGGTGGTTCAAGTCCAGCGCAGCCGTCAACGGGATCTGCGCGAACCTCCATTGCCAGAGCCACTGGCCGAGCCGCGTTTGGAGCTGCGAATCGATCGCTGCACGGCCAGTCAGTACACCGTGCATGCTGGAGAATATATCCAGATCATCGATGTGGCAGGGCGTGAGTGTTCTGACTTTTTAGCCTTTTCCCGCGCAGCGCTCGATCGAGGTCAAGAACGCCATATCGACATGACCACCACCCGCACCCTGGTGGGTGCCGGGTACCCGGGCCCGGGCCTTTATGCCAAGTACTTCGATCGCGATATGCAGCCGCTGGTCGAAGTCGTTCAAGATACTTGTGGGCGCCACGATACCTTTGGGCTCGCCTGTGCCGCCAAATACTATGAGGACCAAGGCTACTTTGGCCACCCGAACTGCTCGGACAACCTTAACCAGACTATGGCGCCCTTCGGCGTCAGGCCACGCCGCGGCTGGGAGGCAGTCAACTTTTTCTACAACACCGGTATCGACGAGCACAACGTACTTTTCTTAGACGAGCCCTGGTCACGGCCTGGCGACTATGTCCTGCTTAGGGCCATGACAGATCTCGTCTGCGCATCGACAGCCTGCCCGGACGATACCAGTGCTGCCAACGGCTGGAACCCAACCGACATTCACGTCCGCATCTATACTCCGGAGAAGGCCTTTTCACGGGCCATTGCATACAGAATGACAGCAGACGCCGAAACCCAACTGACGCGCGAGACCGGTTTTCACCCTCGCACAGCCCAACTCACCCGCAATTTCACTGAGTACCGGGGGTTTTGGCTCCCCACTATATTTAATAACGCCGGCGCGATCGATGAGTACTGGGCCTGCCGGGAAAAAGCCGTGGTCATGGATCTCTCCCCGCTTCGAAAGTTCGAGGTGCTTGGGCCCGACGCGGAGACACTGATGCAGACAGTGCTGACCCGCAACGTGCGGCGCATGGCTATCGGGCAGGTGGCATACACCGCCATGTGCTACCCCCACGGCGGCATGATTGATGACGGCACCGCTTTGCGATTAGGCCCTGACAACTTCCGCTGGATCGGCGGCGATGACTACAGCGGTTTGTGGCTGCGTGAACAGGCACAGAAACTTGGCTTGAAAGTGCTGGTTAAATCATCCACAGATCAGTTACATAACGTCGCTGTTCAAGGCCCCAATAGTCGGGATATTCTTAAGCAGATCATCTGGACACCGCCGGCACAACCCACAGTAGAGGAACTCGGCTGGTTTCGCTTTACCATAGGCCGACTTAGCGATATGCACGGCCTCCCGGTCATGGTGTCGCGCACCGGCTATACCGGCGAGTTGGGTTTCGAGATATTCTGTCACCCCGATGATGCCTGCGCCGTGTGGGATGCCGTATGGGAGGCAGGCCTACCCTACGGCTTGACACCGCTTGGCCTGGAGGCGCTCGACATTTTGCGCATAGAGGCTGGATTAATCTTCGCAGGTTATGAATTTTGCGATCAGACCGATCCCTTTGAGGCGGGCATTGGGTTTACCGTACCTTTGAAATCCAAGGAGGATGACTTCATTGGGCGCGAGGCCCTGGTTCAGCGCAAGGCCAATCCGCAACGCCAACTGGTGGGCTTAGAGCTTGCAGGCAATGAGCCGGCAGCTCATGGTGACTGCGTCCGTGCAGGCCGAGCCCAGATTGGCGTTGTCACAAGCGCAGCACGCTCACCCATTTTGCGCAAGAACATCGCGCTTTGTCGTATCGATTCTCAGCATGCTGAGATAGGCACCAAGGTTGAAGTGGGCAAGCTTGACGGGCATCAGAAACGCATTCCAGCCGTTGTCGTCCCCTTCCCCTTTTACGATCCGAAAAAAGAACGCGTCAGAGCATAGTTAACGCTCTGTAACCTTCGTCCCATCGACATCCGTCATTGCGCCTGGCGTCGTCCAGGCCAAGATGGGGAAAACATCGTCGTTTTAAGGGATTTTGCCTGCCGAACTAAGCTTCGACAACGATCAGAAGGGCTGCCGGAAGCCCAGTTGGCCTGTGATTCCAATCAAATTGGTGTGGATTTGGTTTCGGGGCTATCCAGGTAACTGGACTAAACTAGAGTTGGTACGTAAGGAAAGGCCAAACTCATGACAAACAAATGAGAAGTATCGCTTCAAAAAACGAATGGCTGCACACTGACAGGGCCCTGGTAAAGCAGATTTATCTTTTTTAAACCAGTGCCGCTTGTTCACGATTCTGACACTCAAGACTAAGGAGGGAGAAAATATGTTAAAAACATTAATAAAAGTTGCTGCTATTGTATCGGTACTAGTTATCAGTCCTATAGCAAAAGCCGCAGATCCAATAAGAATTCCAGTATTAAACTGGTCCAGCCAGATTGTTATGGCTAACGTGATGGCTCAAGTATTTGAAGAAATGGGTCATACAGTGGAATTAGTTCCAGCTGAATCCGCTTCAAGATATGAGGCCGTTAGGATCGGAGATCTTCACGTAGCTCATGAAACTTGGGAGTCAACAATGGCGATCCCATTTTATGAAGCCATGGACAAAGGTGGCTTGATTGACGCTGGTAGCCACGACTTAATAACATTTGAGGAAATGGGAATTCCAAATTGGGTTATTGATGACGGACTATGCCCTGGTTTACCAAGTTGGGAAGCTCTAAAATCTCCTGATTGTGCAAAGAATTTTGCAACAGCTGATTCAGAAGGAAAAGGTCGTTGGTTAGAAGGACCTCAGGAATGGCATGGAGATGTTATGCCTAATAGACTTAAAGGTTTAGGTATAGATGGTTTATGGACAGTAAAATTTGCAGGCAGCGCCAGTGCTCTATGGGCTGAATTAGAAGCGGCTAAAAAAGAAGGTCGTGGAACAGTTATCTTTAACTGGTCTCCAAACTTTACTGATGCAGCCGGTTTTACATTTATTGACTTTCCACCTTATTTCGAAGGGTGCCGACTAGAAAATGGTGGAACTCTAGAGACTACTGGCTGTGGCTCTCCAAAAGGTTGGCTTAAAAAAGCCGCGTATATCAAGTTCCCACTAACTCACCCAGATGCGTATAAGTTCTATACAAAAATGGCTTTTAATGCGCCTCAAATCGGTGAGATGGCCAATAATGTTGACAACCTGGGTATGAGTCATGCTGATGCTGCAACTGCATTTATTGCTAATCACAGAGCTCAGATAGATCTTTGGAAGAATTGATTTAGAAGTTGTTTGACTAAAAATCCTCCCTGATTCAGGGAGGATTTTTTTTGCCAGTATTAAAAGTGAATCTGTTTATTTTTGGTAATCAAGAATTAAGTTCTTAGAAATGACTCAAGGTAAAAGAGATTCTCAAACATTCCAAAACACAGGATACATAGCCATCGTCTATCAAAGTGCGTCAATTGACACGAGTTGGGACGCGCTTTTTGAACCCCGCCGCTGCGCCACCACCTCTGAGCCAACAAATCATCTGACCGATACTAGGCTGAAGAGTCTTGATCACGGATTCCGGGTCAGGTGCCAGACCTTTTCCAGAGGCAAACATCTCGGATGAACTGTCTAACAAATGTTTCTTTTGCTTCGAAATCACTTTGGTAATAACGCCAAATCTCTACGATAGCTCATTCGATGTTTCATCGGCCTTGATTGCGGTAAAAGGAACTTTGGCTTAAAACCTGGAGAATGATTCCTACGTTTTTGCTCATGATATGTTACCTTCTGTTTTAATATACTGATACACAGAAGTTATCTACTCACTTTGACCGGCCACCCGCCGCAACCATGGGGTACAGTTCAAACAACAACGCGCTGGAGTGGCAAAATTTCGATCGGTAGAACCGGATGTTTGGTTTTTGGACGAGCCTTTGTCAGCCCTTGATCCTTTAGCAAAAAACAAAATGCGAGATGAGTTCTGAAGTTCGCGAGGAATGCTTTATAAAACAATAATGAATGTTTGTTACTCATGATCTTGATGAGACTCCTCGTTTAACTGATCGCATAGCAAAAATGAAAGATAGACTCCCCCAATCGAAATAGCTCCCCATCAATTAAAACAGTAGAGATGGACTAACGGCAATTGACCCTAGTAGCTATGAAATAACTGAATCTCTCGATCCCGTAATGATTAAGTGTACAAGTTTTATTTGGCCCATCTAAGACCAATTAATAAAATGCTCAGTTATTTAAAAACCTCTAGACCGACGCAATTCGGGATTTTAGTTTTAATTTTTTTATTTTCTTATTTTGTAGTACCCCAATCTGAAAATAGTTATCTTTGGAGATTACCGCCCCTATTAAAAGACTTTCCTCTATGGATTAATACCCTGCTTGATAATTTGATGTTCAAATGGTTTACCGTTGATATATGGGACCCAGTTTGGAAAGACTATGAAGAAAAAACTATTTTTAGAATAATTACGCGAGCAATAGGCAGCTCAGTTTTATTCATAATCATTTTTATTAGGGAAATCTTTCTTGGAGGAGCACAAACGTTAGGGGTACTCTTTAACGATACGTGGATCGACGCTAATAAATGGTTTTCTTGGCCTGCTCTACCTTGGACTGCTGTAGTAGCTGGCGCTTCAATTTTAGGATATCAACTTCAAGGTATTCGTTTAGCCTTGCTTGCAGGAATAGGATTTGCGTATCTTTCTATTTTTGGGCAATGGCAGCCCTCTATGCAAACCCTTTCTTTTGTTCTTGTATCCGCGCCTGTTTGTTTCGTTTTCGGATTAGGTTTTGGAATATGGGGATATCTAAATAAGACTGTAGAGAAAGCGCTTCAGCCAATATTGAATTGTATGCAGACCTTGCCTCATTTTTCCTATTTAGTTCCGATTATGGTTCTTTTTGGTGTTGGAGATCACGCCGGAGCTATTGCTACCATTATCTTTGCAACTCCACCCATGATAAGGCTAACCATTCTTGGGTTAAGAAAAGTATCTCCGGATATTGTTGACTCAGGTTTAATGAGTGGATGTAATAAATTTCAATTGTTATTTAGAGTTCTAATTCCAACGGCGAGAAGAGATATTTTAATTGGAGTTAATCAAGTCATAATGCAGTGTCTTGCAATGACTACGATTGCAGCCTTCATTGGCGCTAAAGGCTTAGGATTTAATTTAAAGGTTGCGTTAAATTCACTGGAAATTGGGAAAGCTTCAGAAATTGGACTGTGTGTCGTATTAATAGCAGTAATCCTAGATAAATATTCTTTAGCGTGGGCCAACAAACAAAAAGATTATTTTGCGAATTTAAATTTTTATCAAAAAAATAGATCTTACATAGCATTTATTCTTTTAACGCTTTTGGGAATTATTTTATCTTACTTAGGAACTCTATACTTCAAAGGCAGCATCAACTACTTATACTATGTTCCTTTTAATAAGGGTTTTACTATTTCTCCTTTTATAGACGCTGGTATTGATTGGATTTGGGAGACATTCTTTGTTTACTTAAATGCATTTAATGTTTGGTTAATAACTTCAGTCCTAGTGCCAATGAAAAACGCCTATTTAGGCATGCCTGTCATTTCAACGTTTATTATTGTAATGGGTGCAGGGTATATAGTTGGAGGTGTAAGATCAGCTGTAATAGTTGGCAGCCTAATCTTATTTATTGCGCTTTCCGAATATTGGGACAGAGCATTAATTACTGCTTACATGGCAACTTTTGCTGTTTTTATATCTGCTTTTTTAGGAGTAGTCGTTGGATCTATTTGTGCCCAAAATAGTTTTGCTAGCAAAACTATCCTTTCAATTTGTGATTTCTTTCAAACATTCCCATCTTTTATTTATCTGATTCCTGTAATCCTACTTTTTGGAATCACAGACACATCCGTTATGATAGCTGCGATTGTTTATGCGGTGATTCCGGCCACTAGATACACTGTAGAAGGCCTTAATAGTGTTCCATTATCATTGCATGAAGCAGGAACGATGTCAGGAGTATCACGATTGCAAAGATGGACTAATATCGAGCTACCTCTCGCGTTCCCCCACATCATGTTAGGAATAAATCAAACGGTTATATTCGCATTATTCATGGTAATACTTGGTGCATTAATTGGGACAATAGACCTAGGTCAAATAATTATGGGCGCATTGTCAAAAAAAGGTGGTGCGGGTATCGGTTTGACCTTAGGTATATTTGTATCCTTTATGTGTTTAGCAGTAGATAATTTAATTCGAACCTGGGCGGATGAAAGGAAAAAACTTTTGGGAATAGATTAGTCCAGCCTGCGAAAAGACTATCACCTAAAATGGAGCGCCATAAGCAGTGCGAGAATGCCACTGATTTACTGTTTGATTGAAATCCATTCAACGACCTAGCATAAATCCTGATTCTTCAGGCCATAAAATCTCAAAGCTTTCGCAAACTCGATAGGTTTAGTTAATCTTTCAAAAGGGGCTCTTGCCGTAGCTTTTTTGAGGTCTTCACAACCTTGATGCCGAAGATTTCATCTTTGTCGTGTTTCCTTCTTATACCGATGGTTGCAGAAAAGTGGATCGTGGCGATGGCAGTCGCGGTTCGCCCGAGGGTTGGTAGGAGAAAGCGGCTAACTGCAAATTTCCGGAAACCCATCCAACTGCCTGCAAGGCGTTCTCAAAGATGTCTTCAGCACTCCGAATCTCGGCTAAATGGCTGCGTTGGCAGGCATTGAAAAACTGAGCCACGAGGATGCCCTCAAGAACTGGCTGGCCACGTAGATGGGTAAAAACCTTTCACTCAAATATAAGGCGGTAGACCCCCTAAACCTCTCCCTTGCCTTTAAATGGCTGGGGAGAGGTTTGTTTTATTTTGGTGTTTCCTAGCAAAGTAATACGATTACCCTTAACATGTATCAAAGGACTAATCGGGAATTAAATTGTGCCCTCCAGCATAGCGCCAACTAACAAGGAACAACCTGTCATCCTGTGTGATTCGGTTTTTAAAATATTTGGCCCCAACGCAAAGAAGATGCTTGCGGACGTACAGGGCAATGTAGACGCCAAAGCTTTCCAAGATGCCGGCTGCATCGTTGGTGTGAACAATGCGTCTTTTGAGGTTTTCAAAGGAGACATGCTCGTTGTTATGGGCCTATCTGGCTCAGGGAAATCGACACTCCTTCGCTGTATATCAAAGTTGACCGACGCTACTGCCGGAAATATTTATATAGACGGGCAGGATTTGCTGGCGATGAACAATAAGCAACTCATCGAACTTCGTCGAAACAAAATGGGCATGGTCTTTCAGAGTTTTGCCTTGTTGCCCCACAAAACCGTTCTTGAGAATATTGCCTTCCCCTTACAGGTAAAAGGAGGCAGCACGCAGGACAGTATTAAAAAGGCAATGGAGATGGTCGAACTTGTAGGTCTTGGCGGGCGAGAAAATTATTTCCCTAGACAATTGTCGGGAGGGCAGCAGCAACGGGTCGGGATCGCACGGTCGCTTGCGATCGAACCTGATATTTGGTTCTTAGATGAACCATTCTCGGCTTTAGATCCACTGATTCGAAAAGAGATGCAAGATGAATTTTTGAGACTACAGGGGGTTCTGAATAAAACGATTTTGTTTGTCACGCATGATTTTGATGAGGCGCTTCGCCTTGCCGATCGTATTGCGATTATGAAAGACGGCGTCATTGAGCAGTTAGACACCCCGGCCAATATCGTACTCAATCCGGCGACTGAATATGTCCACAAATTTACCGAAGAAGTCCCAAGGGAAAAGGTGCTCAAAATAGAAGCCGTAATGGATCCGGTCGACTCCTCGGAAAATATCGGAGATCTACGGGTTTCGAAAGACGCCATCATTGAAACCGTAGCCGAAGCAGTGCTCAGCGAGTCAAAGGTGGTGTCAGTTGTAGATGCCAATAATCGAGTCGTTGGGAACTTGCACCCTTCTAAAGTGATTACCGTACTCTTTGGGGGCAGCACCAAGCATTCGAGCTAACGACGGCTCTACGATGACTCCTCTTCCAACAAAGCCATCCTGAACTGCTTCAATTTGCATTACTGTCGGTTTGATTTGCTTTGCTGTGTTTTTTTATCAGCCCGTCAGACACCAATATTTTCTGGCGTCCGCCGCCGTTGATCAGATTATCCGAACCTGGACCAACGATAGAAAGAAGGTACTTGGATTGCCGTAGTAAACATCGCCTTTGTTAACAGACACTAGTCCCCCAAGTAGGCTCCCTTGAATGTGACTGACTTATGCACCAAGTAAAAACGCCAGCGGTGCTAGCGTTTTTATCCAAGCCTCGATAAAGCGAACACTACCCAAAGCCCTAGAATAACCCCTCGATTTCCCCACCTTCGTTAACGAAGATGTTGTTGGCCGCCGGGGTTCGCGGCAATCCGGGCATCGTCATAATCTCGCCGCAAATAGCCACTATAAATTCGGCCCCGGCAGACAAGCGCAACTCTCTAATGGGGACCACGTGACCGCTTGGAGCGCCGAGCAGGTTGGGATCTGTGGAGAAACTGTATTGTGTTTTGGCCATACAGATCGGGAAATGACTGTATTTCTCCTCAAACTCGTCAAATTGACCTCGAACCTTTTTGTCTGCGATGATGTCATCAGCACCGTAAATGTTGCGGGCCACGGTGCGAGCCTTTTCCCATAAGGACAAGTGATCCGGGTAAAGTGGACGAAACTGTGAACTCCCCGAGTCGGCAAGGTCGGCAACATGCTGGGCCAATCCCTCGGTACCAGCGCCGCCATCGGCCCAGTGATTGCATTCAAACACCTCGACACCAAATTCCCTGCAGTAGTCTCGTATCGCATCAATCTCAGCGGATGTGTCCGCCGTGAACTTATTGATTGCGACCACCGTGGGGACTCCAAATTGCCCAATATTACGAAGATGGCGTCCCAGGTTCTCAAGACCGTCTACCAATGCGCCGACGTTCTCGGCACTAAGGTCAGCCTTGGCGACCCCACCATGCATCTTAAGCGCTCGAGCGGTTGCCACCAGCACAACAGCATCCGGTTTCAGACCCGCTTTGCGGCACTTGATATCAAAGAACTTCTCTGCGCCAAGGTCCGCACCGAATCCAGCCTCGGTCACCACATACTTCGCCAACTTGAGTGCAGTCTTGGTCGCTCGAACTGAGTTACAGCCATGAGCAATATTGGCAAACGGCCCTCCATGAATGATGGCGGGGTTGTTTTCCAGTGTCTGAACCAGGTTTGGCATAAATGCATCGCGCAGCAGAGCGGTCATGGGTCCTTGCGCTTTGAGGTCGCGGGCATGAACCGGCTCGCGGTCGCGGGTGTAGCCAACAATGATATTAGCCAACCGCCTCTGCAGGTCAGTCAAATCTTCAGCCAAGCAAAATATTGCCATAATCTCTGAGGCAACGGTAATGTCAAAGCCGCCTTCCCGGGGAAAGCCATTGGCAACGCCACCCAACGCCACCGTTATCTGGCGAAGTGCCCGGTCATTCATGTCGACAACCCTTCTCCAGGTTATCCGTCGCTGATCAATGCCGAGTTCGTTACTCCAGTAAATATGATTTTCAATCAACGCCGACAACAAGTTGTGAGCCGCACCGATCGCATGAAAATCTCCGGTAAAGTGCAGATTGATATCTTCCATGGGGACCACCTGGGCATAGCCACCACCCGCGGCGCCGCCTTTCATACCGAAACAAGGTCCTAGTGATGGTTCCCGCAAACAGATCAAGGCATCTTTCCCAATCCGGTTCAGGCCATCACCCAGGCCCACAGTCGTTGTGGTTTTACCCTCGCCTGCCGGAGTCGGCGATATTGCCGTTACCAGTATCAGTTTGCCGTCAGGGCGATCACTCAAAGATCCAATAAACTCATTACTGATCTTGGCCTTGGTGGGGCCATAGTTGAGTAATGAGTCAACCGGAATGCCAAGCTTGTCACCGATTTCACCGATCGGACGGATTTTCGCCTCACGGGCAATATCAATATCGCTGGGAACACTAGCCATGGGATTTCCTTTTAAATGTTTAGTTAAAGATGGTTACTTAAGTGCTCGGTATACGAGCTTTGCAATCGTCGGGCAGCGATTAGTGTATTACGCATCAGAACAGCCACCGTAACTGGCCCAACCCCGCCCGGTACGGGCGTAATCCAGCCCGCCACCCGGCGACAAGCGTCGTAATCGCAGTCTCCAACAACCTGGATGTTGCCTTTGGAATCTTTAATCTGGTTGATGCCGATATCCACCACCACAGCGCCGGGCTTGAGCATTTCGCCTTTCACCATCCCAGGTTTTCCGACCGCAACAAATACCGCATCGGCCCGGCGTGTGTGGACGGCCACCTCGCGGGTGAGGTGATGGCAGACGGTTACAGTTGCCCCTTCGGCCATCAACAAAAAGGCGATAGGCTTGCCTACAATCTCAGAGTGCCCAATAACGGTTACTTCCAAACCCTCCAGCGATATCCCAGTCTGTCTAAGTAACTCCACGGCCGCCATCGCAGTGCATGGGCCGAGCTCGAGATTTCGGTACACAATGTTACCAATGGAGGCGGGATGCATGCCCTCGACATCCTTTAATGGATGAATGGCTGATTGAAGCTCTTGGATTGGTAGCCCATCGGGAATCGGGCGTTGCAGGATGATCCCGGTCACTCGCGGGTCAGCGTTTAAATTCAAAATGACCGCATGCACTTCGCCTGCTGAGGTATCTGCTGGAAAGCGTTTCTGCTCAAACTCGATCCCAACCTTTTGAGCACTTCGTTGCTGGTTGCGGATGTAAAGATTAACCGCTGAGTCATCACCGATACGGATAGAGATCAGGCGTGGCTGCCAGTTTGCAGCGACCAAATCCTGAACTCCTACAGTAACCTCTGCGAGCATAGTCGCCGCCACCGCTTTTCCATCGATATCACGATAATCAATTGTCATCGCCTGAGGTCACTGTCTCCCCTAGAGCCTAAAGGCTAAAAAATTCGCGCTGCACAAGCACCGCCCGCGGAACTTAACAAGGCGCTATCCGAGCCCCTAATGGTGTAAGTGCAAACATCAACGTAGTCAAGGGAGGGCAAATGATATTTGCGCGACCCGACTATGCTCCCCTGTACGCGCCAACGATCCAACAGTTTAGACGCACCGGCGCGGCTGTCAAAAAGGCGGCTCTTATTGCATCATAGCCACTTGCCCGTGATCAGGACCTTACCAGGGCCCGTGGTGCCGAATTAGCGCTGGCGCACAAACATGTTGGGCAACTAAAACTTAGCGTAAGCCTTTCTGAGATCGACCATTGGATGGCGCGAGGACATCTGAAACTTGATCAGAAGTTCCCGGGCAATCATATCCCGCTCCTGCTGATTGTCTGGCAGTTCCATTTCTTCAGGCACAGTCACCCAACCGTTTATATTGCGATCAAACACCGCCGCGCGACTTTCTTCGTAACCCATATGCACGTCTTCCAACCAGTTGAGATCTTTCCAATTCATTTTTTCGATATAGGACTTCAAAAACGGCGTCAACTGGTCGTAATCCGGAACCAGATTCACATCGTAGCGATACCCGATGTGCTGTCCTATAGTCTGCTCACGCTCGGAATCAAGTCCATCACCCTTGATGAAATGATCAATATCTTTTTCGTATGCCATTACGCTCTCCTTAAAACCGGGTCATATCGGGACGACCGACCGTGTGCTGCGAGCCCGCCAGCGGGACCTGAGCCAGGGCCGAAGCCTCCATCGTCAAAGCGGCAAGGTCTTCAGGCTCTAATGAATGCACATTGGTCTTACCGCAAGCCCGCGCCAGCATCTGACACTCAATAGTCAGTGTGTGCAGGAAGTTATACACCCGCTCGGCAGCATCATCAGGATTCAGTCGTTTGCGCAACTCAGGATCCTGCGTGGCAACGCCGACGGGGCAACGGCCGGTATGGCAGTGATAACAATAACCCGCTTCTACGCCCATTTCTTTTTCATAATCGGCTTCTGGGATATCTTTGTTGCAGTTCAATGCCATCATGGCCGAGTGTCCGATCGCGATTGCATCTGCACCAAGGGCTAAGGCCTTTGCCACATCGCCGCCATTGCGGATACCGCCGGCGTAGACCAGCGAGATTTCGCCGGATTTACCGACATCGTCAAGCGCCTGTCGGGCCTGGCGGATCGCGGCTATACCAGGCACGCCGGTCTCTTCGGTTGCCAGATGCGGTCCCGCACCAGTTCCCCCTTCCATACCATCCATATAGATAGAATCTGGATCAGTCTTGGCCGCCATACGCACATCGTCATAAACCCGCGCTGCGCCTAATTTCAGCTGGATAGGAATTTCCCAGTTGGTGGCTTCTCGAATTTCCTGAATCTTCAACGACAGGTCGTCCGGGCCCAGCCAGTCTGGGTGGCGAGCCGGTGATCGTTGGTCTATTCCGGCGGGGAGCGAGCGCATCTCTGCCACTTGATCAGTGACTTTTTGCCCCATCAGATGGCCGCCCAGACCGACTTTACAACCCTGGCCAATAAAAAATTCACATCCATCAGCCAAACGAAGGTGGTGCGGGTTAAACCCGTAGCGGGACTGGATGCACTGGTAGAACCATTTCTCGGAATAGCGCCGTTCATCAGGGATCATACCGCCCTCCCCCGAACAAGTCGCGGTACCGGCCATGGTGGCGCCGCGGGCCA
>Ga0233433_10000406_pt1 | contig 47097 bp, 32 predicted proteins | sample SI_122_August201_5_FD_179868 | JGI IMG/M metagenome (GOLD analysis project Ga0233433, IMG submission 179868) | Seawater microbial communities from Saanich Inlet, British Columbia, Canada - SI_122_August2016_100_MG | ecosystem: Environmental > Aquatic > Marine > Inlet | place: Canada: British...
CCGTCGAGTTCGAACGACAGCGCAAAACAGTCACCGAGGGTGTCTAGAAAACTCGGGGCTATTCAGCCCTGGGAGAACACGATGATCAAATCAAAGACATTCCTCAAAAAGCTCGGTGCCGTCAGCGCCGGCGCCATCGTCGCGACGATGGCCCATGCGGGCGCGGCAAATGCCGCCGAGACCATCAAGGTCGCCGCTATTGACGGTTATTCGCCCAAGTCACTTTGGGTGAAGGAATTCATCAACTACTACATCCCCGAGATCGACAAGCGGCTTGCCGCGACCGGCAACTACGAGATCGAGTGGAACCAGGCCTGGGGTCAGATCGTGAAGGTTCGCGGTGTGCTCGGCGGACTGGACAAGGGCCTCGGCGACATTGGCGTCGTGACCACGGTGTTCCATGCCGACAAGGTGCCGTTGCAGCTCGTCGCCTATGCGACCCCGTTCGTGTCCAACGATCCGGGTCTCGTTGCCAAGACGGTTGACGGTCTCGCCAACAAGCATCCGCAGTTCAAGGCGGCTTTCACCAAGTTCAACCAGGTCTATCTGACCAACCTGGCCGTTCTGGACACCTATCAGATCTTCTCGAAGGATCCGATTACAAAGCTTTCGGACATGAAGGGCCTGAAGCTTGGTAGCGCCGGCCTGAACCTGCGCTGGCTCGATGGCTTCGGTGCCGCGGGTGTCGCGGGTAGCCTCGTGACCTATCACAACAAGGTCGGCACCGGTGTGCTCGACGGGTTCATGCTGTGGCCGGAAGCGGTTGTCGGGCGCAAGATTTACGAAGTTGCGCCGTACATGCTGAAGGCCGACCTCGGAACGGCCAATTCCAAGGTGATCAGCGTCAATGCAGATTCCTGGAAGAGCTATCCGGAAGAAGTGCGCGTCGCCATGCAGGAAGCCGCATACGGCTATCGTGACAAGATGGGTGCAGATGCTCTGTCGGTGGCTGCCGCGAGCTACAAGGCGTTCGCAGAAAAGGGCGGCAAGATTACCGTCCTGGGCCAGGATCAGCGTCAGAAGTGGGCGGACGATATGCCCAACGTCGCCGCTGACTGGGTCGCCGCGCGCGAGAAGGAAGGCGCACCGGGTAGGGTCGTGATGGAGTCCTATATGAACACGATGCGGGCGGCCAAGCAGCCGATCCTGCGTCAGTGGGACAAAGAACTCGGCTCCTAAGCCGCAAACTCAAAGGGTTCGAATATGTCGGATCTAGCCGAAGGGGCGCCACCAGCGGGTGGCGCCCCCCAGGACTTGCTCGATCGCGTCCTGACCGTGATGAACACGGTCGGGTCGCTTTGGATTTTCGTCCTGATGGTGATGATCGACACCGACGCCTTCAGCCGGACTCTGTTCACCCATCCAATCCATGGTGTGAACGAGTTGGTGGAGATGTCGATTGTCGGGATCGTCTTCATGCAGCTTGGCGATGCAACGCGACGCGGACGCCTGACCCGGTCTGACGGGTTCTATGGTCTGATGCAGCGCAAGGCGCCGAAGTTCGGACATGTGCTCGGGGCGACTTTTGATCTTCTGGGCGTCCTGTTTCTGGCCATCGTGCTCTACGGCGCGGTCCCGGAGATGATCGATGCCTATGAGCGCAACTATTTCGTCGGTGAAGAGGGGCTGTTCACTGTTGTGGAATGGCCGATCAAGGCCGTCATCGTTCTCGGTTGCACCGTAACGTTGCTCCAGTTTCTGAAATTCGCCGTGCGGCACATCGTGCCGCTCGTGCGCGGCGCGCGTTAGGCGCTCCGGAAGGGGATTCCCGGTTATGGGTGGTATTGAGGTCGGAATTATTTCGGTCGTCCTGATCGTTGCCCTGATTTATCTGGGGCTCTACATCCCCGTCGCGCTGGGCCTGGTGTCGTTTCTCGGCGTGTGGGTCATCCGCGACAACCCGAACATCGCTGTGGCGCTGCTGTCGGAATCGATAGGTGACACGATTTCCGAGCTGGTCTTTGCGTCGGTGCCTCTGTTTGCGCTCATGGGACTGATCGTGAGTAAGGCGGGGCTCGGCAAGGACGTCTATGAAGTCGCCAACTTCGCCTTTTACCGGGTCCGCGGAGGTCTCGGCATCGCGACCGTGGCTGCGAATGCGATCTTCGCCTCGATCACGGGCTCGTCGATTGCGTCGGCTTCGGTGTTCACCCGCGTTGCGGTGCCCGAAATGCGCCGCTTCGGCTACAAGACGCGCTTCACGGTTGGCGTGGTTGCGGGCTCGTCCGTGCTGGGCATGTTGATCCCGCCGTCAGCCATGCTGATTATCTACGCGATCGTGACCGAGCAGTCGGTCGGACGCATGTTTATCGCCGGTATCATCCCGGGCATCCTGCTCGCGATCGCATTTGGCACCCTGATCCTGTTCATGGCCTATCTCGTGCCGCGCTTCGTCGGCGGCCAGGAGGCCGCGGGCGTCGCCGCAGAAGACTGGGCGAACCAGACCTGGTTGGATCTGGTCAAGAAAATCATCCCGGTCATCATTCTGGTTATGGTCGTGCTGGGTGGCATCTACGGTGGTGTATTCACGCCGACCGAAGCGGGTGCTGCCGGTTCACTTGCGGCGCTTGTGATCGCGGTGGCGAAGCGCGCCATGAGCTGGCGTGATCTATGGGAAGTGCTGGTCGAGACCGGCTACATCACCGCAACCATCCTGTTCCTGATCATCTCGGCCTCCATGTACAGCCGGATGCTCGGCGTGGCCGCGCTGCCGACCGTGTTCGGCGAATGGCTCAATGGGTTTGATCTGTCACTCGGTCAGCTGATGTTCATCTATGTGGTGCTGATGGTGCTGCTCGGGACGATCATCGAAACCGCCTCGATCATCCTGATCGTCGTCCCGTTATTCCTGGTTGTGCTCGAAAGTTTCAATGTCGACCTGGTCTGGTTCGGGATTGTGACGGTGGTTGGTGCCGAGATTGGCCTGCTGACCCCGCCGCTCGGGATTTCCTGTTTCGTGATCAAAAGCGCGATCAACGACCCGACGGTCTCGCTGTCGGATATCTTCGCCGGAGCGTTTCCGTTTGCGGTGACGATGTTCCTGGTCCTGCTGATTCTCATCACTTATCCGCAACTCAGTCTGTTTCTTTTGGAAATCGGATACGCGAACTGATCACGGGCGGATTTCTGCCTTTCGTGCGCTGGTTTTCCCCGGGTTGATTGCCCATAATCACGGCAATCCAACCGGGGGAAGTGATGAAAATTTTCAAGGACCGTATTCCGTATTCAGCCATTGTCGATCGGCCCGCATGGAAGCTGCCCGATGGCAAACGCATGGCCGTGTGGATCATCGCCAATGTCGAAGACTGGGATATCGCCCGGCCCATGCCGCGCGTGGTTCTGCCGCCGCCCATGGGCGTGCCGCTGCTTCCCGATTTGCCCAACTGGGCATGGCATGAATACGGCATGCGTGTCGGCTTCTGGCGCATCCGCGATGCGCTGCGCGACCGCGGCATCATCCCGACGATGGCGGTGAATGGCCGGGTCTGCGAGACCTACCCCCGTGTGGCCGAGGCCGCGCTCGAGCTCGGCTGGGAGTTCATGGGGCACGGCTACGTCCAGGGACCGATGCACAAGCATGATGACCAGCAGGAGCAGATCGATCGCGCCTGCGCCGCCATCGAGAAGTTCTCCGGCAAGAAGGTGCGGGGATGGGAAAGCCCCGGCATGACCGAGACGTTCCAGACGATCGATTGCCTGAAGCGCGCCGGTATCGAGTATGTGGCCGACTGGGTGCTCGACGACCAGCCGGTTGAGATCGAAACCACCGAAGGCCCCATGATGTCGGTGCCCTACACGGTCGAGACCAACGACATTTCCATGATGGCGCTGCAGCAGCATTCGTCCGACGAGATGTTCAAGCGTTCGAAGGACCAGTTCGACCGCCTCTACATGGAGAGTGAACATTCGACGCGGGTCATGTCGATCAGCCTGCACATGTATCTCACCGGCGCGCCGCATCGGATCAAATATTTCGAGGAGATCCTCGACTACATTCAGGGTCATTCGGACGTGGCGATCGTGCCGGGCGAGCAGATCATGGATTGGTACCGCGAAGCCCACGCTTAGGGATCGAGATCATGGCCTTGCTGCTGACACCGCCCGTAAAGGGCACCCTCGAACATTGGCGTGACGGGATATTGCAGGAAATTCCCGATCTGGAGATCCGGCTTTGGCCGGATGTCGGCGATCCGGCTGACATTCGCTACGTGCTGATCGGCAAGTTTGACCTCGCGGACATGCCCGAGCTGCCCAATTTGCGGGTCATGATGCCGATGTTCGCCGGGATCGAGTATCTGATCGCCCATCCCAACATGCCCGATGTGCCGTTGGTGCGGATCGGACCGCCGGGCGGTGATCCGGCGATGACCGAATATGCCGTGCTCCATGTGCTGCGACACCATCGTCATATGCCCGACTATCTGGCCCAGCAGAGAGACAAGGTCTGGAATGCCATACCCCAGAAGCTGCCGCGCGATCAGCGGGTCGGGTTCATGGGCTTCGGCACGATGGCCGAGCCGCCCGCGCGGGCCTTGCACGGCATGGGCTTTGACGTCGCGGCCTGGGTGCGTAGCGATCGGCGCGACGCCGATATCGAGATGTTTTGTGGTCCCGACCGATTGCCCGATTTCCTCGCGCGGACCGACATCCTGGTGTGCCTGTTGCCGCTGACGGCGGAGACGAACGCGATGCTCAATGCGGAACGGTTCGCCCAGTTGCCCGAGGGCGCATCGGTCATAAATCTGGGGCGCGGGGCGCATCTGGTGGATGACGATCTGGTCGCCGCTCTCGATTCCGGCCATCTGGCGGGCGCGACCCTCGATGCGACCAACCCGGAGCCATTGCCGGCGGAGAGTCCGCTCTGGTTGCATGAGCAAGTCACAATCATGCCGCATACGGCGCGCAGGGTGCGCCCCGAAGATGTGGGCCCCCAGGTGGCGGAAGCCATTCGTCGGGATCGGGCAGGTGAGCCGCAACTTTGGGCCGTCGATCGGTCAGCAGGTTACTAGGGAGATACGGAAATGGCTTTATCAGACGCACAGGTGGCGCAGGCCGCCGATATTCTGGCGGGCGCCTTCAAGGCCCGCACCACCATTGATGGACTGCCAGCGGCGTGCGGCCCGGCGAATGCCGCCGAGGCGGTGCAGGTCCAGATTGCCATGCTCGAGCGGTTGGGGCTGAGCGCGGCGGGCTACAAGGCCGGTTTCACCAACCCGCCCATGCTGGAGAAGGCCGGTCCGGACGGCCCCATGGCCGGGGTCATGTTCGCGGATTTTACGGTTGCGAGCGGGGGCGTTCTGCAACGCGCGGATATGGGGCCGGGTTCGCTGATCGAGGCCGAGGTCTCGTTCCGCATGGGCGCCGATCTGCCGGCCCGCGAAGGTGGCTACAGCGATGACGAAGTGATCGCGGCCGTCGACAGCGCGATCATCGGCATCGAGTTCGCCGTGCCGCGCATGAACGATCCACTCGGACAGCCGATGGTGCATCTGGCCGCCGACAATGGCGCGGCCATGGGGTTCGTCGCCGGGCCGGACATTCCCGACTGGCAGTCCCGCGACCTCAAGACGCTTGATATTGAACTCCTGTTTGATGGCGAAGTCGTTTCCGAAGGCCTGCCGCTGCCGGCGCGCTGCGACGAACGCTGGTCGCTCGCCTGGATCGTCAATCATTTCTGCGCGCGTGGCGTGGGGATCAAGGCCGGCGACTACATGACGACGGGTGCCGCTGCGACGCCGAAGCCGTTGGGCAACGCCAAGGACGTCGTGGCGCGGTTCGCCGGTGTCGGCGAAGTCCGCGTGACCGTTGAAGGCTGACGCTGATCCGACTTTTTACATTCGCGCTCGCGGCGCTTCTGGTCATCGCCGTCGGCGTGCCCGCCCAGGGTGAGGACCTCGCTGCGCTGAAGAAGCGCCTGTTGCCGGGGATCAAGGGCGAGGACAATCGCCGGATCGTCGATTCCAGTGATTATCCCTGGAGCGCGATCGGCCGGGTTAACACGCGGATCGGCGGCTTTTGCACCGGCACGGTGATCGGCCCGCGTGATGTCCTGACCGCAGCCCATTGCCTGTGGAACAAGCGTACCAGGAACTGGTTGCTCCCCGAGGCCATCAATTTTCTCGCCGGTTATCGTCGCGGCGATTTCATCGCCCACGGGAAGGTGGTGGACTACACGCTCGCCGATCCGTTGCTGACGCCCGATGACGGACCCCGGTTTCGTCCAAACGACTGGGCGATCCTGCGCCTCGCGGAGCCGATCGATGGGATTACGGGGACGCTGACCCTGGGCCTTTCCGGGACCCCGGTGCAGCAATACCTCCAGGCCGGGTACAGCAAGGACAAGCCACACATCCTGACCCTCGACGAGGGGTGCCGGGTCGACGACAAGCCGGACAACGGCGGCCTGTTGTTTCATGGCTGCGACGCGGTGAGTGGTGATTCCGGCTCGCCGATCCTGGGGTTATCGGGCGATGCGCTGGTGGTGCTCGGCGTTCATGTTGCGACGGCGCCGCGAAAGAACGGGGAAAGTCTGGGCATCGCGATCCCGATCGATTCGGTCGCGGAGGGCGCGAATCCGACCCAGTAGGGCTTGTAAGGCGCAGGCGCGCGCCTATGTCAGATGAACACGATTTTGGGGACACGCCGCCTATGGCTGAAGCTGACCGACTGGAGACCAACGCCGTCCTCGACGGGTTGATCAACCGCAATTCGACACCGCCGCGCCTGTTCGACGGGGGCGAGCCGCCGCGCGCCGACATCGACCGGATGCTGGATGCCGCGATGAGCGCGCCGGACCATGGTTTCGTACGACCCTGGCGCTTCCACATCATCGAGGGTGACGCGCGCGACAAGCTGGGCGGATTGTTCGCAGACGCGTTGCTGGAGCGTGATCCGTTTGCGCCGACGGCGGCCATCGAGAAAGAGAAGGGCCGCCCCTTGCGTGCGCCGACCATCATCGCGGTCTGCGCGAAGGTCGATCCGACGCGTGCGCCCAAGGTGCCGGTGATCGAACAGATCGTCGCCGCTGCGGCGGCGATGGAACATCTGGTGCTGGCGGCCCAGGCGATGGGCTACGGCGCCATCGTGCTGACGGGCCGCAACGCCCACGACCCCATGGTCCGCAGGGCGTTTGATCTGGCGGGCGAGGATGAGCTTCTTGGCTTCGTCTATATCGGCTGCATCAGCGAACCGACACCGGCGAAGGAACGCCCGAACGCGGCAGATTTCACGAACGTCTGGTCGTAATTTTTGATCTGGTATTCGTGCCGGAGATACGCGGGTCAAGCCCGCGTATGACGAACTGGTTGGCGCCGCAGGCCATTCCCTTATTCGTCATGCCCGGACTTGATCCGGGCATCTCACATATGGATGTCGAGATGAGCCAGAAACAGAAATGGCCGGGTCGAAGCCCGGCCATGACGTTTTGATTTTGAGTCCGATGGGTTCCTAGAACGTCTCGTTCCAGTGGACCATCGGCAGGCCGGCCACCGGTGACGTGAAGTAGGGAAGGTTGGTCGACCGCAGGCTGCCCACATAGACCGTCTTCAGGTCCGGGCCGCCGAAGGTGACCGAGGCGCACCATTTGGCGATGTCGCCGCCGCATTCGAGCAGCAGATCGGCCGTCACTTCGCTCTTCTGGAATGCCGCGTCGAGCTTGGCGACCTCTTCAGGACTGGAATCGTCGAAGATGATGTGCAGATCGCCGTCGGGCTTGATGGCGAACAGGCCATCATTCATCACATGGGTGCCCCAGAGGTTGCCGAAGGCGTCGAATGCGATGCCGTCGATCAGGCGGCCATGGTCGGTGGGGCCATAGATTTCCTTGGGCCCGAGGCTGCCGTCATCGGCGATCTTGTAGCGCGCGATATTCCGACCACAGGTCTGGACCACGTAGAGCCATTCCTCGTTTGCATCGAGTTTGCACTCGTTGGAGAAGTGCACGTCGTCGGCAACGATCCGAACGCCGACACCCTCTTCATAGAGCAGGATGCGCCCGTCGATGATGTCGGGGCTGATCGCCTTGGGCCAGTCATGGAGCATCGTCGAGACGGTGATCCAGATGCGATTCTTGCTGTCGCGGGCGACGAAATTGACCTTGCCGATTTCCTCCCCGTCGACGGTGTCGAACATGACCTCCGTCTCGCCGGTGCGGGTCATCCGCTCCAGGCAGTCGGTGCCGAAGTTGGAAATCAGGATGTCTCCGTTGTCGGCAAAGGCGAGGCCGTTCGGCAACGTGCCGTCGATGAATTTCGTGGATTCGTCGCTGGTCTCCTCAAACGCCCCGGCGTCGTGGGACTGGGTGATGATCTCCTGACTGCCGTCCGGCATGATCCGGACGACGCCGCCGCGGGCATCGGCCGACCAGAGCGTGCCGTTTTTCTCGGCCAGGATGCATTCGGGCCGCTGCAGACCTTCACCGATGAACTTGAAGTCATCCTTGGTGAGGGTGAAACCGTCGATAGGATTGTTCGCCATTTTTCTCTCCTCCCGGAACCTCCGGGGTATGTGATCGGGTGTGCCACGCGGACCCAGGTCCGCGTGGCACTTTGTTTTTTATGATCCGATCTCGGTGTGTTCCGGGTTGAACCTAGAACTTCACCATGTCGCCGCCCTTGAGATCGAGGATCTCACGGGCTTCGTCCGGCGTCGCAACTTCCAACGACAGGTCTTCGACGATCCGGCGGATCTTCGCGACCTGCTGGGCGTTGGAATCAGCCAGCTTGCCCTTGCCGATGTAGAGCGAATCTTCCAGGCCGACGCGCACGCTGCCGCCCAACAAGGCCGACTGGGTGACGAAGTTCATCTGGTGACGGCCCGCGCCCAGCACGGAGAAGACATAGTCGTCGCCGAACAGCTTGTCGGCGGTCTCCTTCATGTGCATCAGATGCGCAAGGTCGGCGCCGATGCCGCCCATGATGCCGAAGATGAACTGCAGGAAGATCGGTCCCTTCAGGCGGCCCTGATTGTACCAGTAGGCCGTGTTGTAGAGATGGCTGACGTCGTAGCACTCATGCTCGAACTTCACCCCGCGCTTATCGTGCAGCTCGGTGATGATGTATTCCATCTGCTTGAACGTGTTGGTGAAGATGAAGTCGTCGGTCATCTCCAGGTACGGCTTCTCCCAGTCGTACTTCCATTTGTCGTAGCGTCCGGCCAGGCCGAAGATGCCGAAGTTCATCGAGCCCATGTTGAACGAGGTGACTTCCGGCTCGGCAACGACGGCTGCCGCGATGCGCTCGTCGACGGTCATGCCGAGGCCACCGCCGGTGGTGATGTTCACGACCGCGTCGGTGTTCTGCTTGATACGGGGCAGGAACTCCATGAACACGTCCGGGTCCGGCGTCGGCTTGCCGTTCTCCGGGTCGCGGGCATGAAGATGGATGATCGAAGCGCCGGCTTCGGCGGCCTCGATCGAGGCCTGTGCGATCTCGTCCGGCGTGATCGGCAGATTGTCCGACATGGTCGGTGTGTGGATCGCGCCCGTGATTGCGCACGAAATGATGACTTTGGTTTGTTTCGCCATGGATTTCCCCCTGAGGTCGAAGTTCGTATTTTTTTCGTTGGTCCAATATTGGGTCGCAGGGTCGCCGGCTGTCCAGTCGGAAGCGATGCAATTTGCATGAATTCACATGCTTGAAGCGCTCGCCGAGAGAGGTCGCCAGGACCAAGCTTTATGGTGGCGCGAGCCTACAAGCGCGTTTCGGCCAAGTCCAGATTGGACGGCAATTATCCCAGTTCGAAGGTCGTAATTCCGAACATGCCGGGAAAGCGGAGCTGCGGGACAAGGCCGCGATACATGCGTGCGGTCTCGAACACCGGCGCGAGGCCCAGGCGTTCACACATCTCTCTCGATGCGTCATTGGCGAATGGCGGGTCAATGAACACGGGCCCGGCACCGGCGTCTGCGTCCGTCACGAGGGCGCCGACCAGGCGTTCGGCTGTCGCCACATCATCGGCGAAGAGGGGCCCGATCTTGTGCCCCTCCCGGCAAACCCGGATGACGCCGTAGCCGCTGATGGCGTCGTCGGTCATGGCCGCGATTGCGACATGTCCGGGCGTTGTCAGCCATGCGTTCAGGAAATTCTCGCGCGCGGCGGGGAAAAATTCGCGGTCATAGGCATGGACAGCCGCGAGGTGGTCGGCATCGATGGGCGCGAGGTCGTCGCGGTCCAGGTTCGTGAGGACGGGAATGCCGCCATAGCGAATATTTCTGTGCGCCCGGGTGAAGCCTGACTTGCGATAGTTCAGCTGCTGATCGATCACGCCGTCGAGCCCGATCGTCATCCTGGCGGTGCGGTCCGCCATGACGTGCTGCCACAGCGCGTGACCGATGCCCTGACCACGCAGGTCGGGGCGGGTGATGTAGAAGCCGAGGAAGCTGTAATCCCTTGCATAGCGGACGACCGAGATGCAGGCGGCCATCGCACCGTCCTTACGCACGACCCAGAACCCTTCGGGATCGGCCTCCCAGAAACAGGCCGCATCGCTCAAGCCGGGGTTCCAGCCTTCGGCGGCCGCCCAGTCAATCATCACATCGAGGTCCGCGCGCTCAGCTTGGCCGAATTCAATATCGTCCTGCATGATTTTCCTGTGGCTTATTGGGGTTGGTTGGCGGGCGGATCGTTATTTGCCCCAACCCAGGGCAATCGGATCGAGTTCGACCGCGAGGTCAAGCAATGTTGCGCGCACTTCCGGCGCGAGCGGCGCGATCGGGTGACGGCAGAAATCGGACTTGATCACGCCGCCGGCCATCATCACCGCCTTGGCCGCGCGAAACCCGCACAGCCGGTTCTCGTGGTTGATCAGGGGCAGGACCCGTTCATAGACTTCCTTGGCGGTATCTCTGTCGCCTGAGAGATGTGCGGCGATCGCCGGGCGGACGAGATCGGGGATCATCGCCGACGTCATGCAGCCCGTCGCGCCTGCGTCGAGATCGGCGAGCAGCGTAATGCCTTCTTCGCCGTCGAACGGTCCCTCGATCGCGTCACCGCCTGCGGCGATCAGCGCGCGCAGCTTGTTGGCGGCCTGGGCGCACTCGATCTTGAAGCATTTTACGGCCTCGATTTCACGCGCCACCCGGACGAGAAGGTCGACCGGCAGATCGGTGCCGGACAAGGGGGCGTCCTGGATCATGATGGGCAGCCCGGCCTCGCCGGCGGCGGCGAACTGCTCGATGATCTGGTCCGGCGTGCCGCGCAGAAGCGCGCCGTGATAGGGCGGCATCAGCATGATCATCGCCGCACCGAGGTCAGCGGCCTGTTTGGCCCGGGCGACCACGATTTCCGTGGCGAAGTGGCTTGCGGTGACGATAACAGGGACCCGGCCGTCGACATGTTCGAGGGATAGCCGGGTCAGCTGGTCGCGCTCATCATCTGACAGCAGAAACTGTTCGGAGAAGTTGGCGAGGATGCAGATGCCGTCGACGCCCTGGTCGATCATGCAATCGAGGACCCGTTTCATGCCTTCCGGATCAAGCGCACCGGTGTCGGTGAAGGGCGTCGGCGCGACAGGCCAGACGCCGCTGTAGGTGTGAGTGATGCTCATGGGTGCTTGATAGCAAGCCCGCGCGGCTATGCCCATGGTTGACAGTGTCTCCGGCAGGGACGTTCAATGTCATCGACGGCAGAACAGGGAACCAGGCCATGGGCGAGACGCTATTTACCAATGTTTCCGTGATCGACGGGACGGGGGCAAAACCGTTTGACGGCACCGTCTTGGTCAACGGGAACCAGATCGCGGCTGTTTCGCGCGGCGACGCAATAGATGCCGGTGATGCACACGTTGTTGATGGCGGTGGCGCGACCCTGATGCCGGGCCTGACGGATGCGCACGCCCATCTGAGCTTCCTTGATTCCGCCACGCTGGGGGACATCAATTCGCAGTCGGCCGAGCGCCACATCCTCGAAACGGCAAAAAACGCCCGCAAGATGCTGGATCACGGTTTCACCAGCATGTTCAGCGGCAGCTCCGCGCGCGACAACCTCGAGGTCGCGCTGCGCGACGCCATCAACGCCGGCGACATCCCCGGGCCGCGTCTGAAGGCCGCCACCCGCCAGATGACAGTCACCGGCGGGTTCGGCGACATCGGCCAAGACGATGCCTATTCGCTCGTCCTCGACGGGCCGGATGCGTTTCGCGATGCTTGTCGGGCGGCGGCGCGCGCCGGGGTCGACACCTTCAAGATCGTCCCGTCGGCGCCGGGCTCGGGTCCGGATCCCCTGGCGGAGGATACTGCGATGACTGATGACGAGGTCGCAGCCGTGTGCGCTGTCGCCCGGCAACGCAACCGCATGGTCGCGGCCCACGCCCGCTCTGCCGAGGCGGTGAAGATGTGCGTACGCAACGGCGTCCAGGTCATTTACCACGCGACCCTGTCGGACGACGAAGCCAAGGATATGCTCGAAGCCGAGCGGGACCGTGTTTTCGTGGCGCCGGCGATGGGACTGCCCTATGGCCGCCTGACCGAAGGCGAGAAATACGGCGTCAGTACCGATGATTTCACCCGGGCGCGGGCCGAGAAGGAAATCGAGACCGTCAGCGCGACGATGGCCGACCTGCGCAAGCGGGGCATCCGGGTGTTGCCGGGCGGGGACTACGGATTCAAGTGGAATCCCCATGGCCGAAACGCCCGCGATCTTCAGATGTTCGTCGAACTGTTCGGGTTTTCGCCGCTGGAGGCGATCCAGGCGGCGACGCAGGCCGGCGGTGAGTTGATGGGCGAGCCTGGTCGCTTGGGCGTCATTACGCAGGGTGCTTTCGCCGATCTGCTGCTGGTCGATGGCGATCCTTCGAAGGACATCGCAATCCTGCAGGACCCGGACCGGTTCCTGGCGATCATGAAGGACGGCGCATTTCACAAGGAACCGGCGGACAATCTGGCGGGACAGCGGGTCGCGGCCGAATAACAAACGTAGAGGCCGGGAACCACCGGCCGAGGGGGAAGAAACGATGAAACTGGTAACATTCACCGCTGGTGGAAGTGCGGCGCGCGTTGGCGCGTTGAGCGAAGACGAAACGCGTGTATTCGATCTCGCGGCGGCTGACAATCAGCCCTATTTCCAGACCATGCTGGACCTGATCGAGGCCGGTGATCCGGCTGTGGCCCGGGCGCGTGAAATCGTCGCTGCAGCAGGCGACAACACAGGTGGTGGCGCCGTGTTTGCGTTCGCGGATGTGGAGCTTCTAACGCCGGTCCCACAGCCACCTCAAATACGTGATTTTTTGTGCTTTGAGAGGCACTTGCTGAATTCTTTTGAGATGTTAAGAAAGAAGAAGGCGCAGGCTGAGCCCGACCCCGAAGAGGCGCTAAAGCGCTTCGAGGCAGAGGGCGCGTTTGCGGTCCCGCAGATCTGGTACGACCAGCCGCTTTTCTACAAGCCGAGCCGCCTCGGCGTGATCGGCACCGGCACCGATGTCATCTGGCCGTTCTTCTCGGAAATGCTGGATTACGAGATGGAGTTCGGCTGCTGGCTGGGCAAGGGCGGCAAGGATGTCGACCCCAAGGATGCGACGGACATGATCTTCGGCTATTCGATCTTCAACGATATCTCGGCGCGCGACACCCAGGCCCATGAGATGCCGGCCGGCTTCGGGCCCGGCAAGGGCAAGGATTTCGACACCGGCAACATTATCGGCCCCTGCATTGTCACCGCCGACGCGTTCGACCCCTACGACGCCGAGTTGATCGTGCGGATCAACGGTGAGGAGCGCTCGCGCGGCAATTCGGGCGAGATGTATCACAAGTTCGAGGACTGCATCGCCCACACGTCGCGCGCCGAGACCGTGTTCCCGGGTGAGTTCTTCGCCTCGGGGACCGTTGGCTGGGGCTGTGGTCTCGAGCATGACAAATACCTCGAAGACGGCGATGTCATCGAACTCGAGGTGACGGGGATCGGCATCCTCAAGAACAAGGTGGTCAAGCAGTAGCGCGAAAGCCCCTGTTGGCGTTTGTGTGCACAGCCATCGATTGACCTACATCAACGTTGGCGGTTCCCCACGCCCGGATAGTGCGATGAAGTGGTGTGGTCTGCCCGCCGGGTCGACACAATAAAAAAAACGGGGGACACGATGGACGAAATTTTCATTCAGAACGACGACCAACGCGCAATTCTGGATTCGGTGCGGCGCTTTGTGGAAGAAGAAGTCACGCCGCGCGCCGCCGAACTCGATGCGCAGAAGGATCCTGAGGATGCATTTTCCTGGGAAATCGTCGAGGCAGCGGACGCATTCGGGTTGCGGACCATGACCCTGTCCGAGGAGATGGGCGGCATGGGTGTCGATTCCACAACCACCGCCATGGTGGTCGAGGAACTCGCCCGTGGCGATCTGGGGATTTCGGTGGTTTTCGCCCAGACTCTGAAGATTGCGGCGATCATGGAGAAGGCGCTCAACGACGATCAGAAGGCCCGTGCGCTCGTCCCGTTCGTCGAGGATCCGCGCGCCGTCCTGTCCATCTGCATCACCGAGCCGGACAGCGGTTCGAACGGCGTATTGCCATACTCGGCCCCACTCAAGACAAATGCGAAAAAGGTCGAGGGCGGCTGGGTCGCGAACGGAATGAAGCAATTCATTTCGAACTCGAACCGCTCACGCTTTTTCCTCGTTTTCATGCAGACGGATCCATCGAAGCCGATGACAGACGGGGTGTCGTGTTTCCTTTTGGAGCGCGGCCATCCGGGTTTCACCGTCGGGCGGGTGCACGACAAGATGGGCGAGCGGCTGGCCAACAATTCCGAGCTCATTTTCACCGACTGCTTCATTCCCGACGAGAATCTGGTCGGTGAAGTTGATATGGGCTTCAAGACGCTGGGTACCTTCATGCCGTCGAGCAACGCCTATGCCGCGGCCAGCATTCTGGGCGTCGCGGTGTCCCTGTACGAGAAGTCGCTCGATTGGGCTCAGACCCGCGTGCAGGGCGGCAAGCGCCTGATCGAGCATGACGGGATTAGGGCACAGATCGCAGAAATGAAAATGCTCATTGATGCTTCGCGGGCCTATACCCATCTGGCGACGGATTGCGCCGACAATCAGGAGGATGGATGGGATCCGACGCTCGGCGCGCTGCCCAAGGCGATGGCCTCCTAGGCGGCCTGGAAGATTGCGACCTGGACCCTCGAGATCCACGGCGGCCACGGCTACATGAAGGAAGCCGGCGTTGAGAAGCTCGTTCGCGACGCGGCCGCATTCCTGCATTCCGACGGCGTTAACCGTACGCTGTTCCTGCGCTCGGCCAACTTCCTGGGCTGGTAGCCTGTAGATAGCGTTCCACCGGTCCAATCGAACGGGCCGGTGGAGTTTTTTGAACAAGAACGAGGAGAAGGGCCGGTCGGCACCGACTCCCGGGGGGACATGATGGACGAAATTTTCATTCAGACAGAAGATCAGCGCGCAATCCTTGAATCGGTACGCCGCTTCGTCGAAGAGGAAGTCACGCCGCGCGCGGCTGAACTCGATGCGCAGGTTGATCCCGAGGACAGCTTCTCCTGGGAGATCGTCGAGGCGGCCGACCGGATGGGCCTGCGGACCATGAGCCTGTCTGAAGAATATGGCGGCATGGACACCGACATGCTGACCACCGCGATGGTTATCGAGGAACTTGCGCGTGGCGACCTTGGTATCTCGGTCGTCTTCGCCCAGACCCTCAAAATTGGCAAGCATATGGAACGGGTGCTCAACGAGGAGCAGCGTGCGCGCACCCTGATCCCGTTCCGCGATGACCCACGCGCGATCCTCAGTATTTGCGGGACCGAGCCAGAAAACGGCTCCAACGGTATCGTCGGCTACCCCGCGCCCTATACGACGCGTGCGGTGAAGACCGAGGGGGGCTGGATCGCGAACGGGATGAAGCATTTCATCTCGAACTCAAACCGGTCGCGCTTCTTCCTGGTGCATATGCAGACCGATCATGAAAAATCGATGCTCGACGGGGCGACCTGCTTCCTGCTCGAACGCGGGCATCCGGGGTTCACGGTGGGGCGTGTCCACGACAAGATGGGCGAGCGGCTGGCCAACAATTCGGAGCTGCTGTTTACCGATTGCTTCATCCCCGACGAAAACGTGGTCGGCGAGGTCAACGAGGGACACGTCGTCCGGCGTACGTTCGGCCCGTCGAGCAACATCTTCGCGGCCTGCAGCATTCTTGGCGTCGCCGTCGCCTGTTACGAGAAGTCGCTCGACTGGGCGCAGACGCGCATCCAAGGCGGCAAGCGGTTGATCGATCATGACGGTATCCGGGCCCAGATCGCCGAGATGAAGATGCTGATCGACGCTTCGCGGTCATATACCCATCGTGCGGCATGGCTCGCGGACAACCGGGAGCAGGGCTGGGACATGTCTCTGGGTTCGTTGCCCAAGGTCATGGCCTCGCAGGCGGCGTGGCAGGTCGCGACCTGGACCCTCGAGATTCACGGCGGCCACGGTTACATGAAGGAAGCGGGCGTGGAGAAGCTGGTGCGCGACGCCGCCGCATTCCTGCACTCCGACGGGGTCAACCGCGCCTTGCTGCTGCGCGCTGCGAATTTCATCGACACATAACCGACAACGGGCGCCGGAGTGGTGTCGGGCGGCTTTTGGGCGCTCGGGCCTTGGGCTATGCTTTGTCTGAATCAACTGACGGCGGGAGTGATGGACGATGGCGAAGTGGCAATACACCAAGGGTCTGCATGAGGTCGGCAACGGGCTTTACGCCTATCTGCTGCCCGATGGCGGCTGGGGGTGGTCGAATGCGGGCCTGATCGTCGACGGCGAGGAGACGGTGCTGATCGACACGCTGTTCGATCTGCCGCTGACCCGGGACATGCTCGCAACCATGCGCGACGCGGTGCCGGCAGCCAAGGATATCGGCCGGCTGATCAACACCCACGCCAACGCCGACCATGTCTGGGGCAACCAGCTGGTGAAGGATGCGGAAATCATCGCCTCGACGGGCTGTGCGGAGGAATTCGACCATTTCCCGCCGAGCCGGCTCGAGGAGATGATGGCGAACGCCAAGAATCTGGGTGTTCTGGGCGAATTTCTTGATCATTGTTTTGCGCCGTTCGACTTCTCCGGCATTGAGCTGACCCCGCCGACGACGACCTTCGATGACCGGATGAGCCTGACCTGCGGTGACCGGGAGATCGAGCTCTACAATGTCGGCCCGGCGCACACCCGCGGCGATATCCTGACCCACCTGCCGGGCGACCGGCTGATCTTCACCGGCGACATCATCTTCAATGGCGGCCATCCGGTGATCTGGGACGGCCCGATCTCGAACTGGCAGAAGGCCTGCGACATCATCCTGTCCCTCGACGCCGACGTGATCGTGCCGGGGCACGGACCGGTCACGGACAAGGCCCATGTGCGCGTCTTCAAGGGCTATCTCGACTATATCGAGGCCGAGACACGCAAATGCTTCGATGCAGGGCTGTCGGAGTGGGACGCGGCGTGTGAGATATCGCTCGCAGACTACGACACGTGGGGTGACGCAGAGCGGTTCATCGGCAATGTCTACGCACTCTACCGGGAGTTCCGAGATGACGGCAGCGAGCCGGAAGTGATGCCGGTGTTCGAGGAAATGGCGCGGTTCCACAAGGACGTGATTCTGCCGCGCCTTGCAGCTGGTTAATCACACGCATAAGTGAGATCGTATTCCCGCTGTAAGGTCCGGGAAACCAGGCTTTTTGCGTTAACGAATTCACATCTTCTTCATTGTACCGTCTGTCGATGCACCACTACTGTCGCGTGGTGTTTCAACCGGGGCGTTCGTTGGCGATTACGACGGCGCTGGGGGCGTTTTTTTTGCGTTCTGACCCGAATGAGTAGATGGGGATGAAATGGCACGACGGCGCGGCAAACGCGGGGACGACCATCTTGTCGGCACGAGTGGGCGCGACGATATCGACGGTCGCGACGGCGATGACACGATCATCGGTGGTGCGGGCAGCGACAGGCTGAAGGGTGGTCGCGGCGACGACACGATCAAAGGCGGATCGGGCAATGACCGGATCGATGGTGGGTCAGGCGACGATGCGATCCGCGGCGGCTCCGGCAACGACTACATCAAGGCAGGTTCGGGCGACGACACGGTCAACGGCGGTTCTGGCAACGACCGAATTTCCGGCGGCTCGGGCGACGACAAAATCCGTGGCGGCTCCGGAGATGACCGTATCGACGGTGGTTCTGGCGATGATGATATCCGGGGTGGTTCCGGCAACGACCACATCAAGGCAGGCACGGGCGACGATGTTGTCCGCGGTGGATCGGGCGACGACCACATCGACGGTGGCGCGGGGGATGATGCCCTGAAGGGCGGATCTGGCGACGACGTTCTGAATGGTGGTTCCGGCGACGATATCCTGAAGGGCGGTTCGGGCGAAGATATCCTGATTGGTGGTGCTGGCGACGATGTCCTGAAGGGCGGGTCGGGCAACGACATTCTTATTGGCGGGTCGGGCGACGACAAACTCCGGGGTGGCGACGGCGACGATATCCTGATCGGCGATGAGCTCGGCTATGGCGGTGGTTCCGGCTCGGGTTCCGGGCGCGGAAGCGGCCATCACGGCAAAAAGGGCAAGGGCTCCGGTTCCGGTTCCGGTAGCGGGCACGGCAGCGGCCATCATGGCAAGAAGGGCCGGGGTTCCGGCTCGGGCCGTGGGTCGCATCACGGGCGCGGCTCGGGTAGCGGGTCTGGGTCGCATTGGGGGTCGGGCTCGGGCGGCGCCGACGTCACCTTCAATGACTATCTCGATGGCGGCACCGGGTCGGATTACGTCTATGGCGGCCAGGGCGACGACAGAGGCGTCTGGAGCTTCACGGAGAACATCGGTGAGACCGACGCCTATGACGGCGGCCGGGGTTTCGACACGCTTGTTCTTAAACTGACGGCGGCTGAATTCACGGATGCGGATGTGCAGGCCGAACTGGCGGCGCTGGACGCGTTCATTGCGGCGAATGCGAACCCGTGGAGCGACCACGGCCCGGTGTTCACCTTCGACGCGCTGGGCGCGACGCTGCATGTCCAGGATTGGGAAGATTACCGGGTGAAAATTGTCGGGGGACCGGCGAACAACGCTCCCGTCGCGATCGATGATTTCGGCACGACCGACGAGGACAGCGTCCTCCTGATCACCGATCCGCTGGCGGGTCTGCTGGCGAACGACAGCGACACCGACAATCTGGATGTGATTTCGGTCACCGGCTTCGATGCGCTGAGCATCCTGGGCGCGACGGTCGTCATGAATACCGACGGCACCTACAGCTACGACGCCACGGGTCTGCTGGACAGCCTCGCGGTTGGTGAGAGCGCCGTAGATACATTCACCTACACGATCGCCGATCTGGTGGGTGCGACGGACACGGCCACGGTGACTATCACCGTGACGGGTGTGAACGACGCCCCGATACTCACGCCCGGCGGCGACACAACTGGCACAGTCGATGAAGACGGCGTCGATGCGCCGACGACGGTCTCCGGAGACCTGGACTCAACCGATGTAGACAACGGCGCGACGGCGGCTTGGTCCGTTCAGGGCGGCGGCGCCGGTGTCTATGGAGACTTGTCTGTCGATGCCAGCGGCACATGGACCTACACTCTGAACAACGGCGCGGCCAATGTTCAGGCGCTGGCGGCCAACGAATCCCATAACGATGTGTTCATGGTTGTGGTGACCGACGATCAGGGCGCGACGGACACCGAGACGGTCACGGTGACGGTCACCGGTACGAACGATGATCCGTTTATCACGGCCGGCGGAGAGGTCACGGGCGCGGTCGATGAAGACGGCATTGATGCGCCGACGACGGTCTCCGGCGATTTGGACTCCACCGATCTCGACAACGGTGCGACGGCGGCCTGGTCTGTCCAGGGTGGCGGTGCGGGCACCTTTGGAGACCTGTCTGTCGATGCCAACGGCACCTGGACCTACAACCTACGGAACGGTGACGCCAACGTTCAGGCCCTGTCTGCGACCGAGAGCCACAACGAAGTGTTCACCGTCGTCGTGACCGACGATCAGGGCGCGACGGACATGCAGCAGGTGACCGTCACGGTGATGGGGACCAACGATGCGCCGGAGATCGGCTTCGATGCCGGCAACGATGCCGGCACGGTGGTCGAGGATGACGCGACCAACGCTGTCTCGGGTCAGCTCACTGGTAATGATGTCGACAACAATGCGGCCCTGACCTGGTCCGTCGATGGTGGTGGTTCTGGTGCTTACGGCGCGCTCACTGTCGATGCCGCGGGCGCGTGGACCTACACGCTCGACAACGGGACGCCCGCGCTCGAGGACCTCGACAGCGGCGAGACCGCGACCGAGACGTTCAATGTGACGGTCACAGACGATTTCGGAGCGACCGACACCCAGGCGATCAACGTCACCATCGACGGCAACACCGACAACGTCGCGCCGGTTGCTGCGGATGATGCCATCACCGGCGACGAAGACACGGTTATCTCCGGCGACGTGCTGGCCGACAATGGTGCCGGCGTGGACAGCGATGCGGACGGAGACGCGCTGACAGTATCGCTGGTCTCGGATGTTGCGAACGGCACCTTGCTGCTGAACGGCGACGGGACGTTCGATTACACGCCGGATGCGGACTTCAGCGGGACGGACAGTTTCACCTACGCGGTCTCCGACGGTAACGGCGGGACGGACACGGCCACGGCAACCATTACCGTCGACCCGGTGAACGATGCGCCAGATGCTGTGGATGACGCGTTCACGACGGACGAGGATGTGCTCGTCTCCGGCAATGTGCTGGCGGACAACGGTTCGGGTGTGGACAGCGATGTCGACGGCGATGATCTGACAGTCACGCTGCTGTCCCCCCCTGCGAACGGCATGGTGGTGCTGAACACTGACGGCAGCTTTGATTACACGCCATACCCGGACTTCAACGGGACGGACGAGTTCACCTACGAGGTCTCCGACGGCAACGGCGGAACCGACGTGGGTACGGCGACAGTAACGATCGATCCGGTCAACGACGCGCCTGAGGCAGCCAGCGATTCAACGGCGACGATTGAAGACACCGGTGTCTCGGGTGTGCTGGTCGCAGCCGACATCGACAGTCCGTCGCTGACCTACACGATCACGACCCCGCCGACCCACGGCGCCATCACGTCGTTCGATCCTGCGACGGGTGCTTATACCTACGAGCCGGACCCCGATTACAACGGTCCGGATTCACTGCAGTTCACCGCGACCGACGGTCAACTCATCTCGAATGTCGCGACGGTCGACCTCACGATTGTTCCTGTGAACGATGCGCCCGTTGCGCAGGGCGATACCGCCTCGGGCGACGAAGATACGGTGATCTCCGGCGACGTGCTGGCAGACAACGGCAACGGCATTGATGACGATGTCGATGGCGACGCTCTGACGGTGTCGCTGGTTGGGGATGTGTCGAACGGCGCGCTGGTGCTGAACTCCGATGGCAGTTTCGACTACACGCCGGACCTCAACTTCCAGGGCACGGATACGTTCACCTACGAGGTCTCGGACGGTAACGGCGGAACCGATACAGCGACGGCGACGATTACGGTCGATCCCGTCAATGACGCGCCTTTGGCGACCAGCGATTCGGCAGCGACGAATGAAGACACCGGCTTGTCTGGTGTGCTGGTCGCCGCCGACATCGACAGCCCGTTGCTGACCTACACGATCACGACGCCGCCGACCCACGGCATCATTACGTCGTTCGACGCGGCGACGGGCGCCTACACCTACCAGCCGGACGCCGATTACAACGGCCCTGACTCCCTGCAGTTCACGGCGACCGACGGGCAGCTCACCTCGAACATCGCAACGGTCGCCCTGACGATTGTCCCGGTGAACGACGCGCCGGTTGCGGTCGGTGATACGGCGGCGACGAATGAAGACAGCAGCGTGTCTGGCATCCTGGTCGCGAGCGACATCGACAGCCCCTCGCTGACCTACACGATCACCGCCCCGCCAACCCACGGTGCCATCACGTCGTTCGATCCTGCGACGGGTGCTTACACCTACGAGCCGGACCCCGACTACAACGGTCCGGATTCACTGCAGTTCACCGCGACCGACGGTCAACTCACCTCGAATGTCGCGACGGTCGACCTCACGATTGTTCCGTTGAATGACGCGCCGATTGCGCAGGACGACGCCATCACCGGCGACGAAGATACGGTTATTTCCGGTGACGTTCTGGCAGACAACAGCAACGGCATAGATGGCGATACCGAAGGCGACAGTCTGACGGTCTCGCTGGTAAGTGACGTGTCGAACGGCGCGCTGGTGCTGGGTTCAGACGGAACGTTCGACTACACCCCGGATGCTGACTTCCAAGGCACGGATACGTTCACTTACGAAGTCTCCGACGGCAACGGCGGAACGGACACCGCGACGGCGACGATCACAGTCGATCCCGTCAACGATGCTCCCGTTGCGCAGGACGATAGTGTCTCGGGTGACGAAGATACGGTGATCTCCGGTGACGTTCTGGCAGACAACGGCAACGGCATAGATGACGATGTCGATGGCGACAGTCTGACGGTGTCGCTGGTTGGGGATGTGTCGAACGGCGCGCTGGTGCTGAACTCCGATGGCAGCTTCGACTACACGCCGGATGCGAACTTCAACGGCACAGACAGCTTCACCTATCAGATTGATGACGGGAACGGCGGGACGGACATTGCGACGGCGACGATTACGGCCGATCCCATCAATGACGCGCCTTTGGCGACCAGCGATTCGGCAGCGACGAATGAAGACAGCAGCGTGTCGGGCGTCCTGGTAGCGGCCGACATCGACAGCCCGTTGCTGACCTACACGATCACGACGCCGCCGACCCACGGCACCATCACGTCGTTCGATCCGGCGACGGGCGCCTACATCTACCAGCCTGATTCCGATTACAACGGCCCGGACACCCTGCAGTTCACGGCGACCGACGGGCAGCTCACCTCGAACATCGCCACAATCGACCTGACGGTTGTCCCGGTGAATGACGCGCCGATTGCAGCCAGCGATTCAGTGTCGACGAACGAAGACAACGGCGTATCGGGTGTGCTGGTCGCGGCCGACATCGACAGCCCCTCGCTGACCTACACGATCACGACGCCGCCGATCCACGGCAGCATCACGGCCTTCGACCCGGCGACCGGCGCCTACACCTACGAGCCGGATCCCGACTACAACGGTCCGGACTCCCTGCAGTTCACCGCGACCGACGGTCAGCTCACTTCGAATGTCTCCACGATCGACCTGACGATTGTCCCGGTGAACGACGCCCCGGTGGCGGCCGACGATGCTCTCTCTACGGATGAGGACACGCTCGTCTCCGGGAACGTGCTGGCCGATAACGGGTCGGGTGTGGACGGCGATGCCGAAGGCGACGCGTTGACGGTGTCGCTGGTCTCCGATGTTGTGAACGGCACGCTGGTGCTGAACGGCGACGGCACGTTCGACTACACACCGGATGCGGACTTCAACGGCACGGACGCGTTTACCTACCAGGTCGACGACGGCAACGGCGGGGCCGAGACGGCGACGGCGACGATCACCGTCGATCCGGTCAACGACGCGCCGGTGGCCGTCGACGACAGCTTCGTCGTCGACGAGGATACGGCGATCACGGGCAACCTGTTCGTTGACAACGGCAACGGTGTGGACAGCGACGTCGACAATGTGAACGTGCGGACGGCGGCGGGGACATTCGCGACCGCCTCGGGCGGTTCGGTGGAAATTACGGTGAATGGGGACTTCACCTATACGCCGCCGGCGAATTTCGGCGGCTCGGATTCTTTCGAGTACACGCTGACCGATATCGGCGGCGCGACCGATACGGCGACGGCCACGATCACCGTCAACCCGATAAATGATGCGCCGGTGGGGCTGGATGACGCGGTCTCCGGCGATGAAGACACGGTGATCTCGGGCGATGTGCTGGCCGATAACGACAATGGCGCCGATAGCGATATCGAAGGGGATTCCCTGACCGTCTCGCTGGTGGGCGATGTCTCGAACGGGACGCTGGAACTGAACGGTGACGGGACCTTCGACTACACGCCGGACGCGAACTTCTTCGGGACCGACAGCTTCACCTATGAAGTCTCGGACGGGAACGGCGGCACGGACACGGCGACGGCCACGATCACGGTAAACAACGTCAATGACGCGCCGGTTGCCGCGGATGACGTCTTCGAAGTATCCAGCTTGATCGATGTGTTTTCCGCCTTGTGGCAAAGCGACACGTCGGTTCTGTCATTCCAGGATGAAACCGGTGAATTCACGTCGTTCGACCAGAATACCGGCGGCTTCCGCTCGCGCGATATCTCCATCACGGATTTCGACGGAGACGGCGACAATGACGCATTCGTTGCCGCGGAAAACGATGATTCGCGCCTGCTCCTGAACGACGGTGACGGTAATTTTTCTCTTCAAGCGACATTCACTGGCGATGTTCTCGCCAGTGCCGTCGGCGACTTCGATGGTGACGGCGACATCGATCTGGCGCTCGGCCGTGATGCTGGCGAGCAGAACACGGTTTTACTCAACGATGGCAATGGCGCGTTTTCGGTGGGCCAGAGTCTTGGCTCGGGCGTGCGGCGTGACATGGAGGTCGGAGACATCAACGGCGACGGGATCGACGATCTTGTCACGCTCGGCGACAGCATTGTCGCTTTCATCGGAAACGGCGACGGGACCTTCGATTCACCCTGGAGCTGGAACACCGAGGGTCGGGATATCCGCGATATCGCGCTCGGGGATGTCGATGGGGATGGCGATCTCGATCTCGTCTCGACCAACTTTAGTGTTAACGAGTCTGCGTTCTATTTCCGGAACACGGGTGACGGATCTTTCGCCGCCCCCCAAACCATTTTCGGTGGCCAAACTGTCAGTATTTCCGTCGATCTCGGAGATATGGACGGGGATGGCGATGCCGATCTCGCTTTTGGTACCGGCACTTCGGGGGCGGTGCGCCTTTTTCGTTTGAAGAACGACGGGAGCTTCGCTCAGTTCGATAGCGTGAGCGTGGGTTCCGATGTTTCGATAACCGAACTCGTCGACATCAACGGGGACGGGCTGCTGGACATCGTGCAGGCCGGCGAATCAGGCTCGTTCATCATTGAACGGAATGAGTCCGGAGATTTCAACAGTGCCGAGATGGTCAGCGCCGGTCCCGTCAGGGCACTTGGCCTCGGCGATCTTAACGGGGACGGATTGCTCGGCGCGCGGGAAGATGAGGTCTTCAATCTCACCGCCGAAGAACTTGTGGCGAACGACACCGATCCTGATGGCGACACACTCGAGGTCACGGCCGTCGACGGCGTAAGTGCCCTGGGCGCCATCGTGACCTTCGACGCGGTCACCGGCGAGATTTCCTACGATTCCACTTCGACGGCTGCCGTTCAGGCATTGCTTGAAGGCGAGACGATCAACGACAGCTTCACCTACACCGTCTCGGACGGCAATGGCGGCACCGATACGGCGGTCGTCACGATTGTTGTGCAGGGCGCGAATGAAGCCCCGGTCGTTTCGTTCTCAACTGAAACCTCGAATGTGGTCGAGGAGGAATCGGGTGCGTTGGCGGACATCGCGATCTCGGATGGCGACAGCACGAAATCGACGGTCACCCTCAGGGTCAACGCCGGTGAACTCACACTTGGGGCCACGACCGGGCTCACCGTTGTGGACGGTGATGGCAGTGATGGCACGCTGACCGTTTTTGGTGAGATCGCGGACATCAACGCGGCTCTGACTGACATCGACTACCAGGGCAACCTGGATTTCTTCGGTACCGACGGCCTCACCGTCACCGCGACGGACTCCGACGGGACGACGGGCGTGGGGCGCCATGATATCGAGGTCGAGGGGGTCAATGATGCGCCGTCGGCCATCGATGACGCGATCCTGCGCATCGAATCGACCCTCGATGTCTTTACCCCCCAGTGGGACAGCGCGAACACGAAGGTTTCGCTCCAGAACCTGGACGGAACATTCACGACGGACACCCAGAACACACGCGGGAACGAATCCTGGGATGTCACCATCGCGGATTTTGACGGCGATGGTGACCAGGATGCCTTCATCGCTGCCGAAGATGGTTCGTCGCAGGTTCTGCTCAACGACGGCGATGGCAGTTTTGTATTGGGGCAGGAGATCGACGGCGCCCTGTTTGCCAGCGCCACGGGAGACTTCGATGGTGATGGGGACATCGATCTCGTCGTGGGAAGCGAAATAGGGGAATCGAACGAAGTCCTGCTGAACGACGGCAGTGGTGTGTTTACGGCGCATCAAAGCCTGGGCTCGCTGAGGAGCCGAGATATCGAAGTCGCGGACGTCAACGGCGACGGCATCGACGATATTCTTGTGTCGACCCTTACGAGAGGCCAGGTCTTCGCGGGGGACGGCGATGGAAACTTTGCCCAGATTTCGGACTGGAGTCTCGGGTCCGTTCCTCAGGCCTGGGACATATCGCTGGGCGATGTCGACGGCGATGGCGATCTGGATCTTATCGCCGGGAATGTCGTTACAGATGTATCCGGGCAAGCGACAGCGCGCCTGTTTCTCAATTCCGGTGACGGTACGTTCACGGGGCCTTCGTCGGCGTTCACATACGGCGGCGGCATCCTGTCCCTGGATCTCGGGGATATCGACGGCGATGGCGATGCCGACGTGGTGATTGGCCGGACCTTTGGGGAAGGTGACTCCATTGTTCTCCGTTCCAACGGGAACGGGAGTTTCACCGAGATTCAAGAATTGGATTCGAGCGGGGTTGGTGTTCACGAAACCCAGCTCGTCGATATGAACGATGATGGCGTTCTCGACGTTGTCCAGGCTGGCATTTCGGGAACCTTCCTCTGGGATGGCAACGGCGACGGCACCTTCGGCGCGCGCCAGGCCGTGAACATCGGCGAGGCCAGATCTGCCGGCATCGGCGATTTCGACCTGCATGGCGAACCGCTAGTTGCGCGCGAGGACGCGCCTTTCGTGATCGCCGGGGATGACCTCCTGGCAAACGATCTGGACGTCGATGGGGATGCCCTAACTGTTTCCGGACTCGATTCCGACGGAATCCTGACGGCCACGTCCGCGAACGGCGCGACGGTGACGCTCGATGCGCTCAGCGGGGACATCACCTACGACCCGACCGCCGCGACGGCCGTTCAGGCGTTGGCCGACGGGGAAACGCTCTTCGATACCTTCACCTACACGATATCCGACGGCAATGGCGGCACCGACAGCGCGACCGTGACGGTCGAAGTGGCCGGGGCCAACGATGCGCCGGTGGCGTTCGACGATTCCGCTGAGACGGACGTGGACACGATCGTGTTCGGCAATGTCTTGGCGGACAACGGCCACGGCGCGGACAGCGACGTGGATGTGAGCGACATCCTGACGGTTTCTTTGGTCAGCGATGTGGTCAACGGCACGCTGGTCCTGAAGGCGGACGGCGGCTTCAACTACACGCCGGACACGGATTTCTTCGGGACGGACACGTTCACCTATCAAATCTCCGACGGCAATGGCGGCACGGACACAGCGACGGCGACGATCACGGTCAACGAGCCGAATAACGTACCAGAGGCGATGGACGATTCCGTCTCGGGCGACGAAGATACGGTGATCTCCGGCGATGTTCTGTCCAACGACAACGATCGGGACGGCGACGAATTGACGGTGACGCTGACCACGGATGTCCGAAATGGCGCGTTGGTCCTGAACGCCGACGGAACTTTCGATTACACGCCAGATGCGGACTTCTTCGGCACGGACTCATTCACCTACGAGGTCTCGGACGGGAACGGCGGAACAGATACCGCGACGGCGACCATCACTGTGAACGCGGTGAACGATGCGCCGGTCGCGGCAAGTGATTCTGCCGCGACGAACGAAGACGTTGGCGTCTCGGGCGTCCTGGTTGCGGCCGACATCGACAGCCCCTCGCTGACCTACACGGTCATCACGCCGCCGACACACGGCACCATCACGTCGTTCGACGCGGCGACAGGGGCTTACACCTACCAGCCGGACCCGGACTACAACGGGCCGGACTCCCTCCAGTTCACCGCGACTGACGGGCAACTCACCTCGAACGTCGCGACGGTCGACCTGACAATTGTTCCCGTTAACGACGCGCCGGATATCTCGTTCGTAAGTGGCGAAGACGCTGGCACGGTGACCGAGGACGACGCGACGAACACGGTGTCGGGGCAGCTCGACGGCAATGATGTGGACACTGGAGCCGTCCTGACATGGTCGGTCGACGGCGGCGGCGTTGGAACCCACGGCACGCTGATGATCGATGCGTCGGGCGAATGGACCTACACCCTCGATAATGCGACGCCTGCGCTCGATGACCTCGACACGGGCGAGATCGCCATCGAGACCTTCGATGTGACGGTCACCGACGAGCACGGTGCGTCCGACACCCAGACCGTCACGGTCACCATCGACGGCAACACCGACAATATCGCGCCGGTCGTGGTGGACGACAGCTTTGGTGGTGGCGAGGGCATCGGCGGGACGGGCGTATTCGACCTGTCGTCGCTCGACGGGACCGATGGCTTCCGCCTCGACGGCGTCACGGCGGGCGACCGAACTGGCTACTCGGTCGCGGGCGCCGGCGATGTGAACGGCGATGGCATCGACGATGTGATCGTGGGGGCCTATTGCGCTGGGAACAATGGAAGCTTTTCAGGCTCCAGCTATGTGGTGTTCGGGACGTCGTCGGATGCGACGGGTGGGACGGGCGCGCTCGACCTGTCGTCGCTGAACGGGACGAACGGTTTCCGCCTTGATGGCGCCGCAGTGAGCGACTTCTCTGGCTGCGCGGTGTCTGGCGCGGGCGATGTGAATGGCGACGGGATCGACGACCTGATTGTCGGCGCGCCGTTTGCCGACCCGAACGGTCAAAGTTCCGGTTCCAGTTATGTGGTGTTCGGGACATCGTCGGATGCGACGGGCGGGACGGGCGCACTGGACCTGTCATCGCTGGACGGGACGAACGGCTTCCGCCTCGACGGCGTTGCGGGAAACGAACGATCGGGCGCAAGGGTATCAGACGCAGGCGATGTGAATGGCGACGGGATCGACGATCTGATCGTCGCCGCGTACTTCGCCGATCCCAATGGAGGCGATTCGGGTTCCAGCTATGTGGTGTTCGGGACGTCGTCGGATGCGACGGGTGGGACAGGTGCACTGGCTCTGTCGTCGCTGGATGGGACGAACGGTTTCCGTCTCGACGGCGTCGCGGCGGCTGATCGGTCGGGTGTCTCGGTTTCGGGCGCCGGTGATGTAAACGGCGACGGCATCGACGATTTGATCGTCGGCGCGTTCTTGACCGACCAGAACGGTTCCGGTTCCGGTTCCAGCTATGTGGTGTTCGGGACGTCGTCGGATGCGACGGGCGGGACGGGCGCATTGGAGCTGTCGTCACTGGACGGGACGAACGGCTTCCGCCTGGACGGTGTCGCGTCGGGTGACTTCTCTGGCCGATCGGTGTCGGGCGCGGGGGATGTGAACGGCGACGGTATCGACGATCTGATCGTCGGTGCGTACAGCGCTGACCCGAGCGGCGCCGATTCGGGTTCGAGTTATGTGGTGTTCGGAACATCGTCGGATGCGACGGGTGGCACGGGTGTGCTTGATCTGTCTTCGCTGGACGGGAGCAACGGCTTCCGCCTCGACGGCGCCGCAGCAACTGATCGGTCCGGGCTTTCGGTCTCGGGCGTGGGGGATTTGAACGGCGACGGTTTCGACGATCTCATCATCGGGGCCTGGGGTACTGACGTGAACGGTACCGATACGGGTTCCAGCTACGTGGTGTTCGGGGCATCTGCCGATACGACGGGTGGAACCGGCATTCTGGCTCTTGCATCACTGGACGGAGACAATGGTTTCCGTCTCGACGGTGCTGCAGCTGGTGACTTCTCCGGTCGATCGGTATCCGGCGCCGGCGACGTGAACGGCGACGGCCTGGACGATCTCATCGTCGGGTCATTTGGTGCCGACCCGAATGGGTCAGTGTCGGGGTCCGCCTATGTGGTGTTCGGTGCCGAGATGGTCCTGGACGAGGACTCAGCAGTGGATCTCGATCTTCTGGCAAACGACAGCGACCCGGATGGCGATGCCATCGAGATCGACGCATCTGCGCTTCCGGCGACGAGTGTCCTGGGTGCGACACTGAGTTTGAATCTGGACGGGTCGGTGAACTACGACCCAACCGGTTCCGCGACGCTCCAGGCGCTCCTGGACGGCCAGACCGCGAACGACACGTTCACCTATACCGCGTCGGACGGCAATGGCGGCTTCGACACAGCCACCGTGACGGTCACGGTGGCGGGTGTGACCGATCTGCCCGACGCCGAAGACGATTCAATCGTCATCGATGAGGAAGAGACGATTGTCATTGATGTGCTTGCCAATGACAGCCATCCGGAAGGACGCGTTCTTACGCCAATCGCTTCCACGAATCCTTTGAACGGATTCCTGACCTTCGATGCGTTTACCAACATGTACACCTACACGGCGAACCTGGATTTCGTTGGCACAGACAGCTTCGACTACACCATTGCCGATGATGCGGGTGGTCTGGATACGGCCACGGTGAACATCACCGTCAACCCGGTCAATGACGCTCCCGTGTTCGGTGGAGACCATCAGGTGAGCGTGAACCAGAGCGGGCTGGTGGCTCTCTCGACGACAGACCTGACGGCTTTGGACCCCGACGATGTGGACGCGGACGTGACGTTTGTCCTGAATGGTTCCCCCACGGACGGCAGCCTGACGAAGGGTGGCGTGGCGCTGTCGGACGGTCAGAGCTTCACGCTGGCGGACATCGTCAACGGCGACATCGCCTACGATCACAGTGGTGCGGCCGGTAGCTCGGATTCCTTCGTCGTGGAACTGTTCGATGACGAACTTGCGACCGGCGGGACCGCGACGATCGATATCGATGTCGTGTCTCCGCCCACGCCGCCGGTTGCGGTGACGGACAATTACGTCATCTCGAACACCGTTAACGTGTTCATGGATCTGATCGCCAATGACACTGACGCCAACAATGACCCGCTGTCGCCGATCGCGTCGACCAACCCGGTGAATGGTTTCCTCGGGTTCGATGTTCTGTCGGAGACCTATTTCTATATTCCGACCGTCGGCTTCACCGGAACCGACAGCTTCACCTACACGATCACCGACGGGAATGGCGGGTTCGATACCGCGACCGTGAATGTCTCGATCCTCGCAGATGGCGACCCGCTGCTTGGCACAGCATCCGACGAGGTGCTGCAGGGCAGCAGCCTCGATGATGATATGACCGGCGGCGGCGGCGACGACCTGTTCCAGTTCGACAACGGGGACGGTGCCGACACGATCACCGACTTCAGCGCCGGAGCGGGCACCGATGATCGGCTGGACGTGTCCGGGTTCGGCTTCACCGACCTCGCGGACCTTCTGGCGTCAACGAGTGATGCTGGCGCCGATACGGTGATCAGCCTGGACGCAGATGACAGCGTCACCCTGATCGGCATTCAGAAAGCCGACCTGCACGACGACGACTTCCTCTTCTAGCGAGGGTTACCCGTCCAACTCTGGATAGTGTCGGAAGATGCCGTGTTCGTTGAACGGAATGCGCGCGCCCGATGCCACGTAGGCCGCGATTCCAGGACGTGCCGCCACCTTCGCATGTAACGCGACGACACCGGGATAGTCCGGCTCCAGCCGCGCCGAGGCCTTGGGGAACGCGTAGCGCATGCCCTCGATGATCTGGAACAGGGAAAGATCGGCGGTCGTCACGCCGTCGCCGACCAGATGGCCGCTCGCGGCCGGGTTCCGCTCAATGACCCGCTCGAGATAGCCGTAGAACTTGGGAATGCGCGCATCGCGGAAGCTGGGTGCGCGGCGCAGCGCCGCGTCGCGCTGATCCTCGTAATAGAATTCCTTGGCCAGCGGGTGATGCACGTCGTGGGCCTCGATCAGGAAGTCGGCCAGCAGCATGGTCAGCTGCAGGGTCCAGCGACGCTGGACCTCGTCCGACGGCGTCAGGCCGTGCTTCGCGCCCAGATAGTCGAGGATCAGCGGCGTCTGGCAGACCAGCACATCGCCATCTTTGAGGATCGGCGGGGCGAAGGGGGCGGTCGGGTCGTCTTCCGCGCCCATCAGCGCCAGCATCGCGGGCACACCGCCGCCGTCTTCCTCGGGCTGGCGCACCACATCGATATAGTCGGCACCGGCCTCGGCCAGCGCCAGGCGGACGAATTCGCCGCGCCCCTGGATCGTCGGCCAGTAATAGAGTTCGTAGGCCATGTTCGCTCTCTTCCCTGATGTCTTGTCCGGTTCTGCCGGCTGCGCCATTCTAGGGCGCAGGAGGGCCCAAATTCCATGAATCTCAACCAATTGCTGGTGCGCGCGGCGCGATCATTTCCGGACCGGGTGGCGATTTCCCACGGAACGGCGGATTACTGCGACTACGGAACCCTGGCGCGGCGGGCCGCGGGGCTGGCGGGCGCGATGCGCGGGCCGCTCGGCCTCAAGGTCGATGATCGGGTCGGCCTGTTCATGACCAACACGCCGGAATATCTCGAGGCGTTCCACGGTGCGCTGCATGCCGGGCTGACGGCGCTGCCGATCAACAACAAGCTGCACGAGAAGGAACTGGCCTACATCCTCGACGATGCCGGGGCGGGTGTTTTGATCGTGACGCCGGATCTGGCGGAGAAGGCGGCGAAAGGCCTGGAGATCGCCGGCAGCAAGGCCCGGATCGTGGTCGTCGGCGACAAGGAATATGCGGGCTTTCTGGCCGGCGATCCCATGGAGATGGCCGATCGCGGCGACGACGACCTCGCCTGGCTGTTCTACACTTCGGGCACGACCGGCAATCCCAAGGGCGCGATGCTGTCCCATCGCAATTTGTGGGAGATGACGCTGACGTATTTCATCGATGTGGACCGGGTGCCGACCAATGGTGCGGCGCTGCATCCGGCTCCCATGTCCCACGGGTCGGGCTTCTACGGCATTCCCCATCTGGCGGTCGGCGCGCGCCAGGTGGTGCCGGAATCCGGCGGCTTCGAGCCGGACGAAATTTTCGAGTTGTTTCAACACCATGAAGAGGTTTCCTTGTTCGCAGCACCAACCATGGTGAAGCGCCTGGTGGGGCATTCGGGTGGAGGCGACGCGGGCAATCTGCGCACCGTGACGTATGGCGGCGGGCCAATGTATGTCGCCGACCTGAAACAGGCGCTGGACCGGTTCGGGCCCAAGTTTGTGCAGGTCTATGGCCAGGGCGAGAGCCCGATGTGCATTACCGTGCTGCCGCGCGAGGATCACGTGGACACGGACCATCCGCGCCACGAAGAGCGTCTGGCCTCGGTCGGCTACGCCCAGTCGGTGGTCGATGTGAAGGTTGCCGACCCGGACGATAACGCGGTGCCGGTGGGTGAAGTGGGCGAAATCCTGGTCCGCGGTGCCGTCGTCATGCGCGGCTACTGGAACCGACCCGATGCCAGCGCGGAATCCCTGCGCGGCGGATGGCTGCACACCGGCGACATGGGCGCCTTCGATGATGACGGCTACCTGACCCTGAAGGACCGCTCCAAGGACATGATCATCTCCGGTGGCAGCAACATCTATCCGCGCGAAATCGAGGAGGTGCTGCTGCGCCACCCGGACGTGCTGGAATGCGCGGTGGTCGGGCGCCCCCACGCGGAATGGGGCGAGGAGGTCATCGCCTTCATCGCGCCCAGCGAGGGCACGGAGGTGGACACCTCCGCGCTTGATCAGCTTTGTCTCGACAACATCGCACGGTTCAAGCGGCCCAAGGGCTACCGGGTCGCCGCCGCTCTGCCGAAGAACAACTACGGCAAGATCGTCAAACGCGAGTTGCGCAACATGCTCGAAGCAGAAGAGGAAGGCGATGCCTGACCGGCTGAAGGACAAGGTCGCGATCGTCACCGGCGCCGGGTCGATCGGCGAGGGCTGGGGTAACGGCAAGGCCACGGCGGTGCTCTATGCCCGCGAGGGCGCGAAAGTACTCTGTGCCGACATCAACCCGGACGCCGCACAGGAAACCGCCGATATCATCGCGGGCGAGGGTGGTGCCGCGAGTATTTTCGCCGTCGACGTCACCGACAGCGCCCAGGTAAAGGCCATGGTGGATGCGGCCTGCGCAGAGTTCGGCCGGCTCGACATCCTGCACAACAATGTGGGCATCGCCGAGGTCGGCGGGCCCGTTGATGCCAGCGAGGAAAGCTGGGATCGGGTGCATGACGTCAATCTGAAGAGCGCCTTCCTGACCAGCAAGCACGCGATCCCGAAGATGCAGGAACAGGGCGAGGGCGCCATCGTCAACGTCTCGTCGATCGCCGGCGAGCGCTGGCTGAATGTGCCCTACATCTCCTACGCCACGACCAAGGCGGCGATGACCCAGATGACCCGCGTCATCGCGCGGCAATACGCGCCGGAAAACATCCGCTGTAACGCGATCCTGCCGGGCCTGATGCAGACGCCGATGGTGTCCCATTCCTTGCAGGGGGCGTATGGCGACGACGACGTCGATGCACTCTGGGCCGCGCGCGAGGAGCAGGTGCCGCTCAACCGGGTCGGCGACGCCTGGGACGTCGCCTATGCAGCCGTTTATCTCGCTTCGGACGAGGCCCGCTACGTGACCGGTGCGACCCTTGTGGTCGATGGCGGCATCACACTTGGAATTGGATAGGGGAACCAGCATGCCATCACCCGTCGATCTGGGCCTGCAGGCCGTCTTTGAGGAGCTGAAAGAGGCTGGTGCGAACCTGCCCGATCCGGCGGAGGTTGGTGTTGAAGAGGGCCGTGCCGCGCGCGCGCGTTACTACGCCTATCTGAACCAGCCCGACGGGGAGTTGCCCGTCGACGAGGTCCGTGACGTGACGATCGAAGGTCCCCATGGGCCGTTCAGGCTGCGGCTCTATTTCCCGACCGGAGAACGCCCGGCACCGGTGACGGTGTTCATCCATGGCGGCGGATGGTGGACGGGTGATGTGCCCGCCTATGACCAGATTTGTCGGCGTCTGGCGGCGGAAAGTGGCTGCGCCGTGGCCAGCGTGGAGTACCGGTTGTGGCCCGAGCATCGGTTTCCGGTGCCCGTTGACGAAACGATGGCCGTTGCCGAATGGGTATTGAATCAGGGGGCCGAACACGGGCTCGACCCGTCACGGATCGGATTTTGCGGGGATTCGGCAGGTGCGACCCTGGCGCTCCATGCGGGGGTGCAGCTGAAACACACCGGTGCGGTTCGCGCGCTGGCCCTGGTCTACGGCGTCTATCTGCTGGATGTGGACACGCCGTCCTGGCGCGAAATCGGCGACGGGACCTACGGCCTGACCGTCGCCCAGATGCAGTGGATCTGGGATGGCTACCTAGAAGGCCAGAACGCCGACCCGACCGACCCGCGTATCGCGCCCGCCCACGCCGATCTCGCCGGGCTTCCCTATACCTGGGTGATGGTCGGCGATCTCGACCCGCTGATCGACGACAGCCGGGCGTTGGCGGCCAACCTCGCAGCGGCCGGCGTGCCCCATCACTTCAAGGTGGAGGAGGGCATGACCCACTTCATCTGGATGTGGCAGCGGCTATACCAGCGTTCCCGCGCCTCGATTGCCGAGGCCGGTGCAATCCTCAAACGTGAACTGAGGCGCGACTAGCGGCTAGTCTTCCTTGGCCATAACCGCCGTCAGGTTGGACAACGCATCCTCATAGGGCTGCGGGTTGCGCATCTCGTGGATCTGCGGCCACAGCTCGGCGATCCGGTCCGGCGTCATCTCGGCGCGCGGATCGACGCGGACACCCTCGCTCTCGACGATCTGAATGCGTGAGTAATACCCCGCGGTCGCCGCGACGATGTTGCCGGAATCCGTGCATTCCTCGCTGACAAGATAGGTGACCATCGCCGCCACCGCGTCGGTCGTGACCAGCTCGGGGTCATAGGTGTTGAAGATGCCCGACGGCTCGGCAATCCGGGTTGCGGCGAGCGGTGCCAGGGCGTTGACCACGATGTTGTTGCGCGCACCCTCGATCTTCAGCGTGTTCATGAAGCCGACCACCGCCATCTTCGCTGCGGAATAGTTGGTCTGCCCGAAGTTGCCGTAGATGCCGGAGTTCGAGGAGACCATGAGGATCCGCCCGTAATTCGCCTCGCGCATGTGGGGGTAGGCGGCGTGGGTCACATAGACCGACCCCAGATAATGCACCCGGGCGACGAACTCGTAGTCCTCGAGGGTCATCTTGTGGAAGGACTTGTCGCGCACGATCCCGGCATTGTTGATGACGATGTCGACCTGACCGAACGCATCGATGCCCGTCTGCACGATGTTTGCCGCGCTTTCGGGGTCGGCGACGCTGTCATAGTTGGCGACCGCCTCGCCACCGGCCGCGCGGATTTCCTCGACCACGGCGTCGGCCGGCGTACCGGAGTGGCCGCTGCCGTCGATTGCGCCGCCGATGTCGTTGACCACGACCCGTGCCCCGCGTGCGCCGAGCGCCAGAGCATAGCTTTTCCCAAGCCCGTGCCCGGCGCCTGTTACCACGGCCACCCGGCCGTTAAATGAGATTGTCATCGGTTTCCCCCCTGCATCCTGATCATTGGCGTCGCGCCCGTTTTTGCGTTTCGCGACGCAGGGGTGATTGGTTTCGATTCAGGGTGTTGAGTCAAGTCGTTCGCTCTGTTTTCGAGGCTCCCGATCACCGAATTGCGCGTGGATTTTCAGATGCGGGCGCGTTAGCTTGCGCGCCCGAAGTGAGGGCTGCTCACAAGTATTTCCAAACAAGGGATATCCCGATGGAATTTCTCGCGGATCTCGACTGGACGCGATACTGGTTCATGTTCCCCATATCGATGGCGGTCGCGACGACGGCGATGCTCAGCGGTATTGGTGGTGCGGCCCTGTTCGCCCCGATTTTCCTGATTATTTTCCCGCTTCTCGGGTCTGAGTACGTCCTGGCCGGAACCGCCGCGGCGATCGGCACCGCCCTGATGACCGAGGTGTTCGGGTTTTCCTCCGGCTTCGTCGGGTACTACCGCAAAAAACTGATCCATTTTCGAAGCGCATTTCCGTTTCTCATGGTCGCCGTGCCGGTCTCCGTCGTCGGGGCCCTTATGCTGGCGACGTTGAAGGACCAGGAAGGCCTTCTTAAGGCCGCCTATGCGCTGTTGATGCTCGCACTGGCGCCGATCATCTTCCGCCATCATCCGCCGCAGGAAATGGTCACCGAAGACGATGACCGTTTCGAGGGCTCAGGCCGCGAGCCGGTCAGCGTTACCGCTGCTGACGGTCAGGTCTACAACTTCAAGAAACCCAGGCAGGGTGTCGATGGCGCGGCGACCACGGGTGTGGGCGCATTCCTGACCGGTCTGCTGGGGGTCGGGATCGGCGAAGTCATCATGCCGCAACTGGTGAAGCGCAATCATGTGCCGGTGCCGGTCGCTGCGGCCACCTCCGTATTCACGGTCATTGTCGTCATTGCCGCTGCGTCATTCACGCAGGTTGCCGCACTGGTTGCAGCGGGCGGCGCGAACGTCGTTCCCTGGAACCTCGTCGCCTACACGATTCCCGGTGTGATCATCGGCGGCCAGATCGGTCCCCGTCTGCAGGGCAAGATCGCCCAGCGCACGATGGAGAAGACCATCGCGACGTTGTTCGCGATCATCGGGTTGGCCATGGGCTTCATCGCTTTGCGTGAGCTCGGATTGTTCGGCGCTTAAGCGAAAGACCGGTACGCATGTCGCTCGGCTTTTCAGACAACAGAAACCGCCTGCGTCGCCGCAGGCAGGTGTTTGGATTCGTCTTCCGTTGGGGTTTGGTGCTGGCCGTAGGGCTGGGTGTCGGCCTGTGGGCGAAGAATATCGGCACCGAGGTGGCCAATCAGGAAGTGCGGGTGCTGGAAGGCAGGCTGTCGGACATCACGACCGAGAGCGCTACGCTGCGTTCCGAAATTGCCGGACTCACGGCCGCCCTTCGCACGGAACGCGACCGGGTGAGCGACTGGCAAGACCGTTATGAAGCTGACGTGCCGAACGTTGATGAGGCTGAAATTCTTGCCGCTGCACGGCTGCGTATCGACAGCGGCATCAGCACCGATCGACTGACTGCTGTGGTCGGTCTGGCGCGTGACGATATTGCGTGTGAGCCCCTGGGCAGCACGAAGCGGTTTATTGTGAACAACGAAATTCAAAGCGGCGCGAACGGTTCCGTGTCCTTCGTCAACGGTGCGGTCACCATCACCGCCAGCGGCGAGGCCGCGCGCAATGCCGGGGGGCAGCCGGTCGGCTGGTTTGACCCGGGCAAGCCGGTGACGGCGATCTTCAGCCATTTGGGCGGCGAGACCTCTCAAACGGAGGGACTGTTGCCGCTGCATCATTCCGTCGCGGTGGGCGATACGGAATTCCGTTTCAGCCTGATTGCCGGCGCACGTGCCTTCATTCAGGTCACCGGCGAAGCGTGCCCGTTCCCCTAGAACGAAACGTTCAAAATCATGTGTTTGGCGGCGGTATTTTGCAGCTAGTTCGCGTAAGGTCCGCCCGTTTGTGAAGAAGAGATGCGTACCGGCCCGATTTTATGTCGATGGGACAATGGGTTTCCCGCTTGAAACAGCTGGGCCAATTGCCTAAATCGGACGTCAATCGGGATGCAGGGGACCTGGAACGCCCCTGCTGATCACAAGAATGCCGGACATGGAACGGCAACGGCGAGTTCATTGGCCTCTGGTCCAAAGTCACCGCCGTCGCCTGCATGTCGAACCGGATGACTGGCGACAGCCATATTGCTGTCAGCCGTGGAGGGAAGAAGCGACGTGACGACATTGCTCGATATTCGGGGCCTGACGAAAAACTATGGTCCCATCACCGCGGTCGACAACGTTTCGTTTTCGGTCGACCAGGGCGAAGTGCTCGGATTCATCGGACCGAACGGCTCGGGAAAATCCACCACGATGAAGATCGTGACCGGGTTTCTGACGCCGACGTCCGGCACCGTGGAAGTGGCGGGCCAGGACGTGACGCGCTATCCGCTGGAGATCAAGCGGCGGATCGGTTATCTGCCCGAGGGCGCGCCGCTGTACGGCGATATGACGCCGATTTCGCTTCTGAATTTCGTGTGCAAAGTGCGCCGTCTGTCGAAGGAAGAGACGAAGCGCGGCATCGACTATGCGGTCGAGAAACTGCACATCGCGAACGTGCTGTATCAGCCAATCGAAACTCTGTCCAAAGGGTACAAGCGCCGCGTCGGTCTGGCGCAGGCGATTGTCCACGAGCCCGAGCTGCTGATCCTCGACGAGCCGACGGATGGGCTCGATCCCAATCAGAAACACGAGGTGCGCGAGCTTCTCAAGGAAATGTCCGGCAAGAAAGCCGTGATCATCTCGACCCACATCCTGGAAGAGGTCGAGGCCGTTTGTTCGCGAGCGATCGTGATCGCCAAGGGCAAGATGGTGGCCGACGACAACCCGCTCGCCCTGCAAACGCGCTCGCGCCTGCACAATGCGGTCGGAATACGGCTGCCTGTTGCACAGGCCCAGGCGTGTATCGAGTTGCTCAACGGCCTCGGCGGTGTGCACCAGGTGCGCACCACGCTTGAGACGGCCACGATGGTTGAACTGCTTGCGCTGTCAAAGGACAGTTCTGAAATCCTCGGGTCGGTGCATTCAGCGATCGACGAGAAGGGCATCCAGGTGAATGAAATCTATGTCGAGCGCGGGCGTCTCGAAGACGTGTTCCGTGATCTGACCTTTGCCGTCGAGGGCCTGCAGCAAGACCCCGATGCGAACACGGAGACGTCCAATGCTTAATGTCTGGATCGTCGCACGCCGCGAATTTTCGGCCTATTTCACGTCGCCGCTGGCCTATGTGTTCATCGTGATTTTCCTGGCTCTTGCCGGAGGCCTCACATTCTTCTTCGGCCAATGGCTGGAGCGGGGGCAGGCGGACCTGCAGGTCTTCTTTATCTATCACCCCTATTTGTATCTGTTCCTTATTCCGGCGGTCGGCATGCGGCTGTGGGCCGAGGAACGGAAATCCGGCACCATCGAGTTCCTGTTGACCCTGCCGGTCACCACGGGACAGATCGTGATCGGAAAATTTCTCGCTGCCTGGGTTTTCGCCGGCATCGCATTGGCGCTGACGTTCCCGATGTGGATCACGGTCAATATGCTCGGTGAGCCCGACAATGGCGTGATTTTGGCAGCCTATATTGGCAGCTGGATGATGGCGGGTGGGTTCCTGGCCTTGAGTGCCTGCGTGTCAGCGCTGACCAAAAATCAGGTCATCGCGTTCGTGCTGGCCTCGGCTCTTTGTTTCATCTTCATGATGAGTGGTGTCGAAATCATCCAGTCGTTCTTCCGGGCCTGGACACCGCAGACCTTTGTGGAATCGGTGGCGGAACTCAGTTTTCTGACCAATTTCAATGAGGTGTCCCAGGGCGTGATCGATATTCGCGATCTTGTCTTCTTCCTGTCCGTCATCGGTGTTGCCTTGTTTGTTAACGCGGCGATTGTCGAAGCGAAGAAGGGAGTCTGAGCTATGTGGGATCGCATTCGAAACGCTGACCGGCAAGCTTTGGCATGGGCCACGATTGCGCTTGCCATCATCTTCTTTGTGACGCTGAACGCGCTGTCCAACACGGTGCTCACAAGTACGCGTCTGGATTTGACCGAGGATCGCCTGTTCACCCTGTCGGACGGCACGCGTGACGTGCTCTCTTCGCTGGAAGAGCCGATCGACCTTCGATTCTATTATTCAGAACGGTTCGATGAAATCGGCCCGAATATCGCGCGTCATTCGGATCGGGTCCGCGAACTTCTCGACGAGTACGAGCGGCTGTCAGACGGCAAGGTCCGCATCGAAATATTTGATCCACTGCCGTTCTCGACCGAAGAAGACCTGGCGGTCAGCGATGGCCTGCAGGGTCTGCCGTTCGACCAGTCCGGTGCGCGGGCCTATTTCGGCGTGTCAGGGACGAACTCTACGGACGATCTGGATGCGATCGGCTACCTGGCGCCGGAACGCGCCCCGTTTCTCGAATATGATCTGACCCGGTTGATATCCAATCTGGCCGAGCCCGAAAAGCCGGTGGTCGCGTTGATGACGGATCTGCCGTTCCAGGGGACCCAGTTCGACAATTTCACGCCCTGGCTCGTCGTCGACAATTTGCGCCAGTTCTTTGACGTCAAGTTCCTCGATAAGGACGCCACCGCGTTGCCGGAGGATACTGAGGTTCTGGTGATTGCGGGCGCGCACACGATCAAGGACGAGATGCTGTACGCCATGGACCAGTTCGCCGTGAACGGCGGCCAGGTGCTGGCATTTGCCGATCCGTTTGCGGAATCGATGGCGCTGCTCGGCCCGACGGCTGGGCAATTGCCGCCTCCGGGTGTGGCGCAGGCTGCGATCGAACCCCTGCTCAATGCCTGGGGCGTGACGGTCGCGCGCGGCGAGTTTGTTGCAAATCTCGATGATTCGGTTCGGGTGGGTTTCCCCAATCCCGAGACGGGTCAGCAAGTGGCCGTCGACTACGTCGCCTGGCTCACCCTGCAGGGCGACAGGTTTGCGAAAACGGATGCTGTGACCGCGCAGTTGCAGCGCATCGTCGTGAGCACCTCCGGCGCATTCATGTCCGCCGAGGACGCGGAGACCAAGCTGGAGCCCCTGATCTTCACCACCCCGACGTCGGACCTGATGAGTGCGTTCGAAGTTTCGCAGCAACCCAATCCGATCGCGTTGCTGGATCGCTTCGAGCCGCAGGATACGGTCTACAATCTCGCCGCCCGGCTCGTTGGCAAGATCAAGTCGGCATTCCCGGACGGGCCGCCTGAGAAGGTCCTCGAGGCAATGGAGGATGAAGCGGCCGCCGAGGCTCTGCGTGCGGCACACAAGAATACTGCGGAGACGGATGCCAGCATCATTCTCGTCGGCGACGTGGATATGCTGGCGAACCAGAACTGGGCGCAGGTCCAGGATGTGGCGGGCGAGCAGGTTGCGGTCCCGACGGCCAACAACGCGGATTTCTTTATCAACGCCATCGACAATCTTCGCGGCAATCAGGGGCTGCTTGGACTTCGTGGCCGCGGCTTCTCGATCCGGCCGTTCGAGGTCATCGAGGAAATGCGCAGTGAGGCAAACAATAAGTTCCGCGACAAGGAACAGGAACTGCTCGCGAGTATTGCGGAGATGGATCAGACGATCGAACGCTTGCAGCGCGAGGAACAGACCACCGGGGTCATTCTCACGTCTGAGCAACAGGTCGAGATCGATAATTTCCGCCTCGAGATGCTCGATTCTCGCCGGGAGCTGCGCGATGTGCAGCGGTCGCTGCGCGAGGATGTCGAATCGCTCGAGAGACGGGTCCGGGTGTTTAATATCTGGGCGGTACCGCTGCTGATTGCCGTGTTGGCGATTTTCCTGGCGATTGTCCGCAGAATTCGCCGGTCGCGGTATCACCGCACCGTGCTGCACTAGGGGGGCGAGACATGAGTCCACGCGTATTTTTGGGCTGGCTGGTTCTCACGGCCGTAACAGTTGTTCTGACGATCGTCGTCGGCATTGGTCGTGAGACATCGTCGTTCGATCTGATCAAGCGAGAGCCTGTGTTTGCCGAGCTTCGTGAGGCACCAGACTCTGCCGCGCGGATTGAAGTCAAAAGTCGCTTTGGCGCATTCACCATGATTCGGGACGGAGATGGCTGGGTGACGCCCGATCGTGACGACTTTCCGATCGATGAAGGTGATATCCGGCGGTTGATTATTGGCCTGTCCGATATGCGCTTTGTCGAGCGCAAGACCGAGAAGCCCGAGCGGTTTTACAGGCTTGAGGTGCAGGACGTTGATGTCGAGTTGTCGGACTCGGTCTATGTCAAAGTCATGAACACGCAGGGTGCCGTACTGGCCGAGACAATCGTTGGTCGACCGAGTGCGCGATTCTTCGATGGCCGTGCATCGGGCACCTATATTCGTGAGGCCGACAGCAACAACGTCTGGCTGGTCACTGGCGTTACCAACGTCCAGACCCGCCTGATCCCCTGGTTGCAGCGCGAGATCGTGGGGATTCCGGCCAATCTGGTCGCGAGCATTTCGGTCGGTGCGGGCGAGGGTGCCTACACCCTGTCACGTGCTGCGCCATCCGATGAGGTTTTTGCGATCAGCGGAGCGCCGGAGGGTCGAAAACTGGACGCCGACAAGGCGACACCGGTGAGCCGCGCTCTGGCGAAAGTCGAACTGGAAGATGTCCGTCCGCGCAGTGAGCTGGAGCTTCCGGCAGACGCGGCGACGGCGAGCGTCACCACGTTTGATGGTCTGACTGTCAACGTGCGACTGGCGGATCTGGACCGCAAGAAGTGGGCGACCTTCGAAGCCGCCTACACTGGCGATCCGGCCGATCAGTCTGAAGCCGCAGTGGCGGCACGCGCGGCCGTCGAAGAGATCAATGCCCGTGTCGGCAAATGGATCTACTGGGTGCCGAGCGCTACCTATACAAACTTAACCCGACCGCTTGATGACGTCCTGGTTGCGAAGGACAGCGACAGTTCGTGACGTGATTGGGAAATGTGTATCGTGAAACGGCCCGCGGTGTTCTGTGGGCCGTTTCTTTATGGGAGAAGACGAAATGGACTTGGGATTGACCGGCAAGCGTGCGCTGGTGCTCGGAGCCAGCCGCGGGATCGGGCGCGGCATCGCCGACACGCTGGCCGCAGAGGGAGCGCGGGTCATTGTCGCGAGCCGCGACGGGGATGCTTGTGACGCTGCGGCTGCGGCGATGCGGGAGGCCCATGGCGCCGAAGTTCTCGGAACATCCTGTGACATGTCGGATATCGACGCGGTCGATCGGGTCGCATCCTTCGCGGAAGATGCCTTTGGAGGCATCGATGTGCTGGTGAACAACACCGGCGGGCCACCGTTCGGACCGGTCAGCAAGGTTGAGTCCGATACCTGGCGTGAATCCTTTGAGGCAATGTTCGTCAGCGTGACGCGTTTGACGGGGCATCTTCTGCCCGGCATGCGCGCGCGTGGTTGGGGGCGAATACTGCTGGTGACGTCCACAGGGGTCGTGGAACCGATCCCGAGCCTCGGCATTTCCAATTCGATCCGCATCGCGTTGACCAACTGGGCCAAGACGCTGTCATTCGAGATCGCACCGGATGGCGTGACCATCAATGCGCTGATGCCGGGGCGAATCGCTACAGACCGAATTGATCAGCTCTATACGCTGACCGCAAAGGCGCAAGACAAGGATATTGATACCGTGAAGGCCGAGGTCGCGGCGTCAATCCCCATGGGACGGGTCGGCACAGTCGAAGAATTTGGTGCAATGGCGGCGTTTCTGGCGAGTGAGCAGGCCGGCTACATCACGGGAACGGCCACAGCTATCGACGGCGGATTGACTCAGCGCGCGGTATGATTGTCTGTGCGCACTGCGGTTTTCGTATAGATTTCTTGAGGTTGCATTGGGCTGTGCGTTCAGCCTACCGTGCCGCGCAGATTAAATTGATGGATTTGGAGATAGCCGATGGCCCGTAAGCCAAAAGGTGACAAAAAGGCAAAACCGGCCGCGAAAGCCGAGGAAACTACAGCGCCTGACGCGCAGCAGGCACCTCGCTTTCCGCTGTTTTACAAGGCGCCGCGCCCGGTAGAAGCCACCCGACACGCCAAGTCCGGCCTGATCGAGAACATGGATGTTGGTTTCGCGTCGGACGCGAACGCAATTCCGGTCAACGTGGTCGAGTTTGCAGTCGCTGCGCGCCATTATCCGATCGTCTTTTCAACAGCTGAACCGTCCCTGCCTGTGGTTGTCACCGGTCTGCGGACCGGCACCAATGCGTTCGTGGGTACCGATAGCAGCTGGGCGCGTGGATTCTATGTTCCGGCCTATGTGCGTCGTTATCCGTTCATCCTCATGGAGAATACAGAGAAGGAGCAGTTCATTCTCTGTGTTGACGAGGAATCGGGCGCCATGACCGATGGGGGCGAACGCCAGCTCTTCAACGAGGAGGGCAAGCCTTCGGAACTGACCGATCGTGCGCTCGAATTCTGTCGTGCCTATCACGGGCAGTATGAAGCCACCCGGCAGTTCGTCGCTGCCTTGAACGAGCATGAGTTGCTCACGGACAACTCGACGGAGATCCGCCTGGCCGACGATCGAAAGATCCAGATGCAAGGCTATAAAGTCATCGATCGAGAGAAGTTCGACAAGTTGCCTGACGACGTCTTCCTCGAGTGGCGCAAGAAGAACTGGCTGCCTGTCGTGTACAGCCACCTGGTCTCACTCTCGAACTGGCCGTCCGTTCTGCAGCGGGCTGCCGACCGGGCGATGGAGGACTAGGCGGACGCGGGCTGCGCGTCGCGCAGTTTCCGGCTGTCGCCGAAGCGGCCATCGAGCTCTTTCGCATCGTCGAATACATAAATCGACATCGGCTCGCGTCGGCCGCGAACCTCGATCTCCTCGCGGCGCAGATCCCCGGTATCGAGCTTGCCGATTTCAGACAATTGCTCTGACACGATTAGTTGCGCCCCGAAATCTTTCGTTTTGGCTTCGAGCCGGGCCGCCGTATTGACGGTGTCGCCGATCGCAGTCACGGAGATGGCCGGCCCGTAACCCATTTCGCCGACGATGGCAGGGCCGATATGGATTCCAATTCCGATCCGGAGCGGGGACGGTAGATCCGCCTCGAGCAGGCGGTTGAGTTCATCCAGTTGGGCCGACATGCCTTGCGCGGCGAGAAGGGCGGATGTCGCGCCGTCCGCTGCACTGCCGTCCACGCCGAACAGCGCCATGATGCCATCGCCGATGAACTTGTCCACGCGCCCGCCGGCCTGCTCGATGGCTTCGCCCATGGAGCGGAAGTACCGGTTGAGGACAAACACCACATCATAAGGCAGCTTCTGTTCCGAGAATGTCGTGAAACCGCGAATGTCGGCAAACAGGATGGCGATTTCCTGCTCCTGCCCCTGCATGGCCGCGGATTTGGCAAAGCCGTCACGCGGGCCCGCATTCGGTGGCAGCATTGGGGTGACGGAAATGTCTTTCGTCGGGCGGGTCTGGCAGGCGAGACGCACATCGGGTGCCGCGCCCACACGGCGCAGGACCTTGAGTTCGGCCTCGTCTGGCGGCGGCAGATCGTCGAGCGGCCCGTTCACGCGGACGCGGCAAGTGGAACAACGGCCGCGTCCTCCACACACCGAAGCGTGGGGAATATCATTGAGCTGGCTCGCTTCGAGGATCGTCGTTCCCGGCGGCACGGAGACATTGCGGCCTTCGGGATAACGGATACGAACGATGTGGCGCTGGCTCTCCACATACAGGCGAATGCCGCGCGCGAGCAGCGTCAGCAACAGCAGTGCGCCGAGCCCCAGGAGGATTCGCTCCTCGAGGAGATAGAGAAATTCGATCTGGTCGGAGGTCGGCGAATTGGTGTCGATCTGGACATCGAGCCGGAAGCCCGGGTCATCCGCGATCATTCGCCCGACGGTCCGACCGGCCGCGACAAAGCCGAGAAGACCGAGCACGGGGAACAAAAGCGCGAGGCCGTAGAGCCAGGCCAGGCTGCGCGCGAACCAGGGTTTGAGGCGCAGCCAGTAGTAGATGCCGATACAGGCATGCACCCAGACCACGAGCGTTGCCGCTGTTTGGCGAATTCCGTGGGTCAGGGCATCGACCCAGAGTGCCAGCAGGACATAGGTGTAGGTGTCAGTGGTGTCGAACGTCTGCATCGCCGCGCGGGTGCCCAGAATATGGCTGACCAGCAAGACCGGTGCAGCGAACCCGAGGATGAGCTGCAGCGCTTCACCGATGCTCATTTTAAGGCGCCGGCGGCTGTAGAGTGCGTGCAGCGCAAACATCATGTGGATCACAAGCGATCCGAGGAAGAGCGTGGTGCCTACCGGATTGCGCCATGCGAGCAGGAAATAGTGTCGGCCGGTCTCCATCGCTTCGAGAGAGATCAGGCCGAGCGCGTGGTTCGTGAGATGGGTGAGCACGAAAACGAACAGAATCAGGCCGCTGCCAAGGCGTAGTCCACGTTTTGTGATTTTAAGCCGCGGAAATGGCGAGTTTTTGGCCGGTGAGGCGGTATTTGTGTTGTCGGCAGATGACATGATGTTGAACAGAGCCAATTTG
>Ga0233433_10000407_pt1 | contig 47073 bp, 46 predicted proteins | sample SI_122_August201_5_FD_179868 | JGI IMG/M metagenome (GOLD analysis project Ga0233433, IMG submission 179868) | Seawater microbial communities from Saanich Inlet, British Columbia, Canada - SI_122_August2016_100_MG | ecosystem: Environmental > Aquatic > Marine > Inlet | place: Canada: British...
GCACAACGCCCATACAAACTCTGGAGGACGGCAAACGTATCTGGATGGAAAAGTTTGTAGACCAAACTTAACCTGACAGACGCCACGTCAAATCCGGCAACTGTCAGGTCGGGTCTGAATTACTACAACTAAATACTTAAAGCGTGCTCACCTAAACAAAAGTTCTTATTGCGCCTCAGCGATCTTTTTTACCGCTTCGAAAATACTCTGAATCTCAGGATCAACGTCAATGCCCCGCTCCATCATAAGGCGCGTTCCATATCCACCCAATTGTCGCTTAAGATACTCAATGGACTCTCCTGCTTTGTGCTCCCACATTACCTTTTTGAAGTCATTGAGGCGATCATTGCCAGATTTGTTTGCATCAAAATCATCAACTTTTACAGGGTTCTCAGGATTGAATCTGTCGTTAATCACGTCGGCAACAATATCCAACGGGAAGTAATCTTCTACACACCCCCGATCCAATACAAATGTATGTTTAATGTTGTCCAACTCGGCCTTGCTTTCTCGAGTGATATCGTCTGCCGTAGCCTGCGCATCCCTATCCAAAACGATGACACAAGGAATATCATATGCCTTCAAAAGGCGGGCAACATTGCTCACTTTCTGCGTATCACTCCCATCTAGCCGGATGATGGCAATACCCATTTGGAACTCGCTCATTCCACACATTTCCATCCAGGTCGGGAAACCATCTTCTTCAGTTCGACCTTCGACAAGAACGGCACAGTTACCGCCACCTTTGAGCATGGCATCTGATGCTCGAATTCCTAAATCAGTCCGAACTTCGTCCATCATCTCTGCATCGAAGGTCTTGGTTGTCGTGTTTCCATTAATTGTTCGCGTTAAAATTATGTTGCTGTCAAAGCTACTCCTGTCGATAAACACTGGCGAATGTGTTGTGACAATTACTTGAGAATTCTGACTTATAGCTTGGATTACTGACAGCAACTGTCGTTGTGCTTTTGGGTGCAAACTATTTTCTGGCTCTTCCATAGCCAAAATTAGATGCTCATCCGGTCCGAGCTGAGCGACAAGTCGAAATAACGCAATGATCAGATTGTTTTGAGTTCCAGACCCACGGTTTTCAATTCGTACACCTTCTACTCGATCATCCGACAGATTGACTGAGAAACTAACCCCCTCAACTGGATCAATTTCAACATCGTCAAACGACAGACTCATCGAACTATTGTGCATTTGTTCTCGTAAGAATTCTTCAAGAACTTCGCGCGGTTCATCCATCGCGCCCTTGAGTATCTTCTCAAGTTCAGTAAGCGATGCTTTTGCGCCTCCTGCTTGAATCTGATCCTTCATTCTCGCCCGTAACAATTTTCCAAGTAACGCTGTTTTGTTCATCGAAAATTGAACGGCCAAATCTCTTCGAACTGGAATAAAGTGAAATCGCTCATTCGAAAACCATTGGGTTAGAACTGGTTTTGGTATCGCGACTGCAGACTCGTCGTCCAAAATCGCATTCACCTTTGGTGCCTGACCAAAAGAGTATACCTTTGAAACCACGACCGTGCCGTCTTTCCTTGTCAATGCTTCAACGTCTTCGCCAGGCACATCTTTGAAGGTAACTACAATCCGAATATCGCGATCTGTATCTCGCATAAACCAATCAGTGGGATCTTCAAGCTTCTTACCGACGAAAAATTTTTCCCGTGCATATAGAAACGAAGTCTTCCCGACATCATTCTCACCAATCAATACACTGAAGGTTCTTAAGGGGATTGAGACAGACTCTAGAGCACGGAAGTTGCTAATTTCGACGTGACAAATGTGCATCATTATCATTCTTCCTCTTACCAGCGATCAGTTGATCATCAGAGAACCTACCATGCGCACACAATAGCTGATCGGGTTGCGAAGATACAACCAATAGTATCTGATTGTGAAATAAGAAGGAATGGTGCGGGCGGCCGGAATTGAACCGGCACTGCCAAAGGCAACAAGATTTTAAGTCTTGCGTGTCTACCAATTCCACCACGCCCGCACAGGACCAGTCTGGTAGCACTTTTGTCTTGGGTGATTTTCTACCCGCCACAGGCTGTAACGTCTAGCCCCTGATTACAGCAATCAGCTTAACTTGTCGGAGTCGTCGCCGGGGCGGGTTTCGTCTTCGATGGGCTCTGAGCCCAGATCGCGGATCAATTGGCGCACGGCGCCTGCGGCTTCATCCAGTCGGGTCTTGTCAGCCGAGCGCAAAACAAGGTTCGCGCCCAGCTTGTGATCGCGGAAAAACGGGTAGCTGCCCATATCCACATCGGGGAAGCGTTCCTGAACCAGTGCCAGTGGTCCGGCAAAGGTGCCTTCGGGCAGCTCCGAGGTGATCGAGATCGAGAGCACCGGATCACCACCGCTCAGGCGGTGTTTCATACCGGAAAACATATCGCGCATGATACGGGGCACACCGGGTAGCACGAACACGTTTTCGAGCTGAAAACCCGGCGCGCGGCTGACCGGGTTCTCGATCAGGGTAGCGCCCTCCGGCATATCGGCCATGGACAGGCGTTCCGGGGTCACATCTTCGGGGCTGTAATAGGCCAGCAGGATTTCCTCGGCTTGCGGGTTGCGGCCGAACGGCACGCCAAACGCGCGTGCGATACAGACCGAGGTGATATCGTCATGGGTGGGACCAATGCCGCCCGTGGTCAGCACGTAATCATGGGCCACACGGGCTGCATTAACGGCAGCCACGATAATATCTGAATCATCCGGTATGACGTGGGCTTCGGCGACCTGAATGCCGATGTCGTTGAGGCCAGAGGCCAGAAATTGCAGGTTAGCATCCTGCGTGCGGCCAGACAGGATCTCATTACCGATAATGAGAATACAGGCCGTCACAGGTTTCATTTTCTGATCTTCGTCAGTCATGGTTTTCTTTGGCATTTCCGTTTCTGGACTGCCAATCAATACCCTATTCAACACCTTTGTGATACCACTACCGGCCACCATACAAAGAAAAAGGCCTCGCCTCCCGGAACAAAATGGGACGAGCGAGGCCTTGAGTAGCAGCCGTTCTTTCGGCTGAGGGAGGATCAGTTCACCAGCGTCCAGCTGCCATCCTCTTCCCGGCACGCGGTGCCGTATGCGTCCTGGGTTTCACCACCCACATAGATAGTGTGATTGTATTCGCGGCACAGCTTGCCGGTGTCCTGGCCATAACCTTCGCGGGTGGCGACCACCTGACCGCCATTACCCGATTCCGGGTTACTCCACGAGATGGTTTCGCCAACCGGGGCGGTGTAGACCTTGCTCTGTGCACGCTGGGCATACAACTCGTCGGTTTTGTCCATGCTGGCCCCCATGTCGGAACCCAGCAAGGCGCCGGCCAGTGTGCCCACGGCCACGGCCACAAGCTGACCATCGCCCTTGCCCACATTGCTACCGGCCAGACCGCCGATTCCGGCACCCAGAATGGTGCCCATCTGTTGCTTCTGGCCAGACCCGGTTACACATGCGCTCAACAGCACGGCAATAACCGCATAAGCAGACAACAACGATATGATATTAAAAAATTTGCGTTTCATCGTGATCCTCCATTCCACGCCGACCCAAAAGAAAAGACAGTACTAAATATGTCAGCGTTTGATGGTAGAACTATATATACATCTAAATTTGAAGTCAATAATAGATGTATATATAAATGCATAATTATATCTTTTTTATGAAACCTTCACACTTTTCCCTTTATTATCTGATCATTAGCTTAGGCCGCGCGAACAGGAAATAATAATGAACACCCCCGATTCAGCAAAAAAACACACCTTTACCCACAACCAGCACCGGGAATACCTGTCCCTGCTGGACCGCCTACGCGATACCTGGCTTGAGGTATTCGACGGCAATCGAGATTTTTATCAGGCCCATTACTGGGATCTGCTGGCCATGATGTGGTGGCATGAAGAACCGGTCCGCAAGACCGATGCGCTGGGCTTTATGACCAGTGTGAAAAGCCCGCACACCGCCGCCAAGTATATCGACGTGACGGTGGCCGAAGGCTTCATTGAGGAAGTAGAAAACCCTGCGGATGGTCGCTCGCGTCTGTTATCGCTGGCTCCGCATATGCGCGCTCGGATGAATGATGTGCTGGACGGTGCCTTGGGTGAGCTGATTACCACAGCTCAACACATTATGGCCTCACGGCACTAAATCAGGTCCCGCAACAGGGCAACCAGCGGCGCGTCAGCGGGCGGCATGTCTATGTCCCCCATACGCACAGGGCGAACCCACTGGATGGACTGACCTTCCTGTGGGGCGATATCGCCTCTCCACACCCGGCAGGCAAATAACGGCATCAGGAGGTGGAAGTCATCATAAGTATGACTGGCAAAGGCAACGGGGGCCAGGCAACTGGATGTGATATCGATATCCAGCTCTTCCTTCAGTTCCCGGATCAGCGCGAATTCAGGCGTTTCGCCCTGCTCCACCTTGCCACCCGGAAATTCCCACAGGCCCGCCATGGATTTGCCTTCAGGGCGCTGGGCCAGAAGCACCCGGCCATCCACATCCACCAGCGCCACAGCGCTTACCAGAATAATAGGCAGGCCTGAGGCCCGGTCCCGATCATCCGGTTGCCAGCAGCCCGTGTCAGGTGGCAATTCCGGCGCTAATTCTGTCACGACCGGTAATCCGCGTTGATTTCGATATAGCCGTGGGTCAGATCACAGGTCCACACCGTGGCCGTGCCGTCACCGATGCCCACGTCCACGTCGATATCCACATTAGCGCCCGTCATGTGGGCGGCCACCGGGGCTTCGTCGTATCCTTCGACCGCCCGGCCATTTTCGGCCACGGCAACACCGCCGATGATGATTTTCAAGGCATCTCGGTCGGCTTGCTCACCGGCCTTGCCCACGGCCATGACAATGCGACCCCAATTGGCGTCCTCACCGGCGATGGCGGTTTTGACCAGCGGTGAATTGGCAACGGACAGCGCAATACGGCGGGCCGCGGCGTTGTCTTCGGCACCGGACATGTTCACGGTGATAAACTTGGTGGCCCCTTCCCCGTCGCGGACCACCAGATGGGATAACTCCCGGCAGGTGGTGCTGAGGGCTTCGCGGAATGCGGCCAGTTGCGGATCATCAGCACCCGATAACACGGGTTGTTCACCTGCCGCCCCAGTAGCAAACAGCATGAGTGTGTCACTGGTTGAGGTATCGCTGTCCACAGTAATGCAATTGAAACTTTGCCCCACGGCCTCATATAGAAGCTCTTGCAGAATATCCGCGGGAATCTTTGCGTCGGTAAACACAAACGACAACATGGTCGCCATATCGGGGGCAATCATGCCCGATCCCTTGGCGATGCCAGCAATATTAACGGTCTGATCACCAATTTTGGTGGTGCACCCCGCCCCCTTGGCAAAAGTATCGGTGGTCATGATAGCTTTGGCGGCGGTTTCCCAGTCGCCACCATGCAGTTCAGCCACCATACCGCCCAACTGATCCACGATCATCTGATCGGGCAGGTCTTCACCAATCACCCCGGTGGATGCAGCAAACACCCGGCTCGGCCGACAGGTCACGCTACCCGCCACGGCTTCCACAGTGCGGGTTACAGAATCAGCGCCGTTTTGACCGGTAAAGGCATTGGCGTTGCCCGCATTGACGATCAATGCCTGAGCCTCTCCACCACCGCCTTTCAGCGATTTACGGCACCAGTCAACCGGGGCAGACGCCGCGCGCGACTTGGTATAGACCCCGGCCACGCTGGTTCCCGGCGCCATATCCACCAACAACACATCATCGCGACCCTGGTACTTCATGCCGGTTTCGGCGGTGGCAATACGCACACCGGCCACGTCTGGCAAGGTTGGGAACTGGCTCGGGGCTAAAGGAGATACGGGATCAGACATGGCGTTCTCTTCTTCAAATGTTACTGTGGCCGATTACTGGACCAGTTCTTTCATGGGCGTGCCATCCATATTGAATCGCTCAACTGTGGCCTCGGCGGTCAGGGCTTTAACGTAGTCTACTTCAATTTCGCGCGTCATTTCATTACGCAGTTGGGCTTCGACCTCAGATAGTGATGGCGCAGGGGCCGCCCGGCGGTCTTCCAGATAAATCACATGCCAACCAAACTGGGTCTTAACCGGTTGCTTGGTGAAAGCCCCTGTTTCCAGCGCAAACGCGGCCTGTTCGAACGCAGGCACCATTTGGCCCGTGGCAAAATACCCCAGATCACCACCGGATGGCCCGGATGGCCCGGTTGAATGGGCTATAGCCAGTTCAGCGAAATCAGCACCACCTTCAAGCTGGCTGATTACGTCCATGGCCCCCGCCTCATCATCCAGCAAAATATGACGTGCGCGGATTTCTTCGCCACCCGGCTGGCTTGCGATAGACGTCTGATAGCGTTCTTGCACGGCGTCATCAGTAATTTCCGCCGCCACAACCTGGTTCAGTGTGGCTTTCTCCAACAACTGTTCCCGCACATATTCCATCTGCATCTCAAATTCATCCGTCTGATCGAGCTCCAACTGCTCGCCTTGTGCCGCCAGTAACTTCATGGCAATCACGCGTTCAAGCAAATGGGGGTACAGCGTGTCCATAGGGGCGTTCTTGTACTGCTCAGGCAACCCTGATGCGGCGCGCAGAACGTCGCTCATGTAAACTGGTTCGCCATTGGCGACAGCCACGACCTGATCATCAGCGGTTTCTTGCGCCATGGTGTGCCCAGCATTGATCATCAGCCCCAAAATCGCGGCAAAAAACACGCCGATAGTTCTATATGTCATTCAGATAACTCCTTATTGATAATTTCGCGCATCATGCACCGTTGCATCCGCCATGCAAAGACGAATGGCATGGAAAGGTAAATTGTGTGCTTTTTTACCCGCTTTCCCTTCGCTTTCATTGACTTATGGGCTTTGCCCGCTTATGTCTTCTCGGCTTTCCTCTGCCGTTTCCCGGTAGTGGACATTCGCAATATTACCACAGCGCCCCGTTCATCAATCCGGCGCATCCGGGAGTTAAGTTATTCATGCTCGAAGCCATCGCAAAAAAGCTCTTTGGCAGCGCTAATGATCGTTACGTGAAGGGACTATCCAGCCAGGTTGAAGCTATCAATGCTCTGGAACCGGCACTGGAACAACTCTCCGATGAAGAAATCAAAGGCCGCACCGACGAATTCCGAACCCGCCTCGAAGCTGGTGAAACGCTGGATGATATTTTGAACGAAGCCTTTGCAACGGTACGCGAAGCATCAAAACGGTCACTGGGCCTGCGCCATTTCGATGTGCAACTGGTGGGCGGTATGGTTCTGCATAACGGCATGATCGCCGAGATGAAAACTGGTGAGGGTAAAACACTGGTGGCGACGCTGGCGATTTATCTGAACGCGATCAGCGGCAAAGGCACCCATGTGGTCACGGTTAATGACTATCTGGCCAATCGTGATGTGGAATGGATGAGCCATGTCTACAGCTTCCTTGGCCTGACCAGTGGTTGCATTGTGAACGGGCTAAGCGATCAGGACCGCCAGGCCGCATATGCCTGTGATGTGACCTATGGCACCAACAATGAATTTGGTTTTGATTATCTTCGCGACAACATGAAATTCCGCCTGGAAGACATGGTGCAGCGCGAATTCAACTTTGCCATCGTCGATGAAGTAGACTCGATTCTGGTTGATGAAGCCCGCACACCGTTGATTATCTCTGGCCCCACAGAAAGCAATTCTGATCTTTACGTATCCATCGACAAGCTGATCCCCAGCCTGCACGAAAGTGACTATGAGAAAGACGAAAAATCACGTGCCGTTACGTTCACCGATGACGGCACCGAGCATGTTGAACAATTGCTGAGCGATGCCGGTCTGTTGACCGAAGGTAACTTGTACGACATTCAGAACATCGATCTTGTTCATCACGCTAATCAGGCACTGCGTGCCCATACAACGTTCGCTCGCGACACCGATTACATCGTGCGCGACGACAAGGTGATCATCATCGATGAATTCACCGGCCGTATGATGGATGGCAGGCGCTATTCCGATGGCCTGCATCAGGCACTCGAAGCCAAAGAACATGTAACCATTCAAAACGAAAATCAGACGCTGGCCTCTATCACGTTCCAGAATTATTTCCGGCTGTATCCCAAGCTGGCCGGGATGACGGGTACGGCCATGACTGAAGCTGGTGAGTTCGCGGAGATCTACGAACTGGATGTGATCGACATCCCCACCAACGTGCCTTGCATTCGCAAAGACATGGATGATGAGGTCTACCGGACAGCAAATGAGAAGTACGAAGCCATCGTCGAACAGATCGTCGAGTGTCAGGACCGGGGACAGCCCGTTCTCGTCGGTACAGTTAGTATCGAGAAGTCAGAAATCCTTGCCAAGTTGCTGACGAAACACAAGATCAAGCACAACGTGCTAAACGCACGTCATCATGAACAGGAAGCCTTCATTATTGCCCGCGCAGGCGAGCCCGGTGCGGTGACCATTGCCACCAATATGGCTGGCCGTGGTACAGATATTCAAATGGGTGGCAATCTGGATATGATTGTCAAAGAAGAGCTGAATAGCATACCCGACAAGGCCAAACGCGCCACGGCAACAGACAAGTTAACGGCCCAAATTGAAGCCGGTAAGAAGAAATCGCTGGAAGCCGGCGGCCTGTTTGTTCTGTGCACTGAACGCCATGAAAGCCGCCGCATCGATAACCAACTTCGCGGTCGGTCGGGCCGTCAGGGCGATGCCGGGGGCTCGAAATTTTATCTGTCTTTGGAAGATGACCTGATGCGCATCTTCGGATCAGAGCGCATCGATTCCATGCTGCAAAAACTGGGCTTGGAAGAAGGCGAGGCCATTGTACACCCCTGGGTGAATAAAGCTCTTGCGAAGGCCCAGGAAAAGGTCGAGGCACGCAACTTCGAAATCCGCAAAAATCTGCTGAAGTTCGATGATGTCATGAACGACCAGCGCAAGGTTATCTATGACCAGCGCAAGGAACTCATGGCCACAACGGATGTATCGCAAACCATCCAGGGCATGCGCGAAGAAGTTATCGAGGAACTGGTCAGCACCTGTATTCCGGAAAAGGCTTATGCAGAGCAGTGGGATACGGACCTGCTGCATGAAGAATGCATGCGACTTTTCGGCCTTGATTTACCATTCTCCGACTGGGCCAAGGAAGAAGGCATCGCGGAACAGGAAATTACAGAACGCCTGATCGATACATCCAATCGCAAGATGGCCGAAAAAGCGACCCGTTTTGGCCCGGCCGTTATGCGCGATATTGAAAAAAGCCTGCTGCTCCAAATTCTGGATCAGATGTGGAAAGAACACCTACTAACACTGGATCACCTGCGTCAGGGCATCGGGTTGCGAGCTTATGGTCAGCGCGATCCCTTACGCGAATATCAGCGTGAAGCCTTCAACCTGTTTCAGGAGATGCTCGACAACCTGCGCCAACGGGTAACGTCCGTCCTGTCGCACGTGGAGATCGAGGCAAACCCGGGGCAATCCATCTTCCAGCCACGCGAGCAAGAAAGCCATGAAGGTCGGGAAGACCCGGCCCTGGCTAATGATGAGCCTGCGCCGACGGCCACAGTAACCGTTGCATCACGAACTAAACCAGAAGACCGGGACCCTCAAGATCCTTCAACCTGGGGGCGCGTTGCACGGAATGGCCCATGTCCCTGCGGATCAGGCAACAAGTACAAGCATTGCCACGGCAAGGTCAGCAAATAACACCTAAACCGCAGCTAGCTGAAGGTTACTTCAGCCCGACCCAGGTTTTCGATTTCAACCACAATGGTCTCGGGCTGTTCGACCCAATGGGTTTCAGTAATACTGCCCAGCAAAACTACCTCGCCCGCCTTTAAAATCTGGCCGGTTTGACTCAAATGGCTCACCAACCAAGTCAGAGCGTTTATGGGGTGGCCTAGAATAGCGGACCCGATACCGCGACCGATTTCGGTATCCCCGATTTCAGTATCATGGACGAACATCCGCCCTGCAGCGTATTCCAGATCTATTTCAGCCCAGTGCGGATTTTCTTCGCCCAGTACGCAGCCAGCGCCGAAAAAGCCATCAGCGATCAGCGTAGGCGTTTTGGTCGCCATATAATCCACATGACGATTTTCAACAACTTCAATGGCCGCCATGCACGCCCCTACGGAACGGGCAATCCTATCGGCAGTAGGGCGCACGCCCGGCTCGATGATGACGTCATCAGCCATGCGCACAGCAATTTCACATTCCACACCCACTTTCTGAAAATCCTTTAGCTTTAAATCAGCCGTGTTGTAATGGATGGTGTTCGCCATAATGCTGCCGGCGCAAGGGTGTTCAATATTCAGGAATTCCTGCATGACGGCCGTGGTGCAACCGATCTTATAGCCCGCGTGCGCACCGAGCCCCCGATCCTCAAGGCGCGTGCGTAATACGGACTCGACCTCGTAGCCCTGCTCAGTGGTATACGGACGGCATCCGATCGGCAGCTTTTCCAGGGGGGTGTGGTCCGTTCGTAGATCGGCCAGAAGGCTTGCCGTTTGCTCTATATCCAATGCCATTTGTATTCCCTGTTAGCGTTGTAGCCGAGCGGATCGTCCGCCACGGCGTTGCCCATTGTCGGGCAATGCCGACTTGTTTTGATCTGCCGATTGTCGCAGCAGCTCGGCCAGCTTGATACTCTCACCCGACGCGTCAGGAATCAAATCACCGACGATCGTCTCAAGAACCTGACGCGCGGCATTCGGTTGATCCACACCGGGTGACAAACGCATCAACCATGATAACAGCACATCCTCCGCTGGCCCCACAAAGCTGGCGGCGTCATCGAAAATCTGCGTCATCAAGTTAACTGGATCGAAATCTGGTCCCGGCTTCATACGACGCGCCACATCTGCTTCCACGGATGTTTTTTCGTCCCTGTGTTCATTGTCGTGCTTCGTCATTTCCCGTTCCCGCATGGCCATCTGCGTTACTCAACTTCCCATAAACATTACAGGGCTGTCATCTATCAAACGTTAAAACGAAATAATTTCCGTTTTAAACACGCCCTGTTCCGTTCTAAAGAAGACATCGGTACTAGGGGAAGCTTGATGTATGAGCCAAGATAAATCTCAGCGACTGGCGGGTAATGCCCTTGCCGCCGCCAGCATGGTGTTGTGGTCTACTTCATTTCCAGCCACCGACATAATCTTACAGACTTGGCACCCGCTAGCCACAGCCATTGGCCGGCTTGGTATCGGCGCGTTGGGATTACTGCCCCTCATGTGGTGGCAGGGTAATATTTCAGACGTCATTCATGGGCCGTGGAAAAAGGTATTCAGAGCTGGCGGCTTGTCACTGGGCATCGCCACCATCACCCTCAACGTGGGCATGATGTATTCCAACCCGGTCACAGCCGCCGTCATCGTGACCATGATGCCACCTATTGCTTTCCTGCTGGCCGTCATCGAGGGCGAACAGCGTATAACCGTTAAATGGATGGTGGGTATCGGATTGGCCGTCGCCGGCGGCACGTGGGCCAGCATTCACGAAGATACAGGCAACCTGGGGTTTCAGGGTGGCGAAATCCTGCTGGTGGTCTCAGTAACCTGTTTCGCCTGGTATTCTCGTGCCGTGGTGCGGCATCTGGGTATGATAAGCACAGCTAGTGCCACAGCCCTGACCCTTTTCGCCGGTACGCTGGTATCCGGGGCAGCCATCGGGTTGGCCCAAGCCACAGGCATGATTGAGCTTTACTACGAACCTACCTTAAAAACCTTTGGTTTATTGTTCTGGATCGCCGCTGTCGCCAATGGATACGGGATGCTGCTGTGGTTTTTTGCGGTGTCACGCATTGGCGTGACGATCAGCTCCTTTCACCAAAACCTGGTGCCATTCTATGTGATGCTGATGGCCGTGCTGCTTGGTGGTTTTGTGGTGCTTGAACAGGTTTACGGGGCCTTGCTGGTGGTCGGTGGTGTGTTGGTGACCCAATGGCCTGCGCGACGTCCCAAGCGTGCGAAGAAACAGCCGCAACAGGGTTAGCACCTTTCGCACGATGCTGAATGCCCTATAATCATCGCATGATTGTATCAAACCATTGGGCGCAGTGATGAGCTTACCGAGTGCCAACCGAATTTTGGAAGCCATCATCGGCACGGGCAGACATGCCTGGCGTCGGTTCAGGGCTGAGCGCGGTTGGCGCATGGCTGCTGGCCTCAGCTACACATCTCTTCTTGCTATCGTGCCGCTGGGTGCCATCACGTTTTCCATGCTGGCCGCTTTCCCTGTGTTCGAAGGCATGCGGGAGCAAATACAGAATCTCGTGTTCTCGAACCTGATGCCCCAGTCCGCCGATTCAATGCGTGAACAGTTCGATCTGTTTATCGCCAACACATCGTCCCTGTCAGCCGTGGGGATTATCGGCATTGTGGCCACGGCCATTCTGTTGTTTGTCACCACAGAAGCTGACTTCAACGTTATTTTTCGGGTCAGCAAATCACGCTCGCTGATACCGCGTCTGTTGGTGTTTTGGGCCATGATGACCTTGGGACCTGTTCTGGTGGGAACCGGATTGTCATTGGCCACTTACTTTTTCGTGGCGTCCAGGTGGCTCGGTGTTGATACCATCGGCGGCATCGTAGGATGGTCGTTTCTTGGCCGCATTGTCTCATCGCTGCTTATGGCTGCGGCATTCACTATCTTTTATATCGTCATTCCCAATCGAGCCGTATCCATAAAGGCCGCATTGGTGGGGGGGCTGTCAGCCGGGATCCTGTTTACGGTTCTGCGACAGTTATTTGGCTGGTACGTGGCAACATTTCCCACATACCAAAGCATCTACGGCGCGCTCAGCGTCGTTCCCATCTTCCTGATCTGGATGTACTTGTCTTGGACCGTTGTTCTGTTGGGCGCTTTCATCACGACCTCGGTCACGGAGTGGCGCCGGGCCATGCGAGCCAGCGAATTCGCCAACGCTGCTCCGGATGAACGCTTGCGGGTCGCCGTTGCTATTCTGGCCGTGTTGTTTGCCGGATCAAAAACCGGCCATGCCACCAAGTACTCTCGATTGCTCAAGCGGACCCTGTATGATGAAGAGCTGGTGGATTTGACCTTGAGCCGTCTCAAGGCCGCAGGCTTCGTCGACACCACGACGGATGACGCGTGGGTGTTAATGCGTGATATTTCCACCGCCACCCTGTTTGATCTCTATGATGCGCTGGGGCTCGCCCTATCGCACCCCAGTGCATCCAACAGCGCTCGCCTCAGTGATACGGGATGGCGAAAACGGCTGGCCGATCATCTGAAAATTGCTCGTGACGGGGCACAGGACAACATGTCCTTGCCCCTGCGCCAGATACTTGAAGATGATCAGGATAAAACTTGAGGCCTCAGGAAAGGCCGTGCTTGCCCATTTCCAGGAATTTCTCACGGCGCTTGGCCTTGATCACACCGCCATCGAGACCAGCATATTCAGCCAGTGCATTTTCAATGCCCTCGCCCACTGTGGCAATGGCGGCGGCGGGTTCACGGTGTGCGCCGCCCAGCGGTTCTGCAATGATTGAGTCAATAACACCGAGCTTGAGCAAATCTTGCGCGGTAAGGCGCAATGCCTCGGCGGCAACCTGATTCTGTTCCTTGTCACGCCATAAAATAGAGGCACAGCCTTCAGGTGAGATGACAGAGTAAATGGAATGCTCCAGCATCAAGACCTGATTAGCCGTCGCAACAGCTATAGCCCCACCTGATCCGCCTTCGCCGATCACCACGCTAACCATGGGTACTTTCAGTGACAGACAAACTTCAATACTGCGGGCGATGGCCTCGGCCTGCCCACGGGCTTCGGCGTCAATGCCGGGATAGGCACCAGGGGTGTCCACAAACGTGACCACAGGCAAATGGAATTGGTCGGCCAGTTTCATAAGACGCTGGGCCTTACGATAACCTTCCGGCTTGGCCATACCGAAGTTGTGTTTGATGCGGGTGTCTGTGTCCGCCCCCTTTTCGTGACCAATCACCACCACGGATTCGCCGCGGAAACGACCCATTCCACCGATGATGGCCGAATCCTCAGCAAAGGCGCGATCACCGGCCAAGGGGGTAAATTCTGTGATCAGATCACGAATATAGTCAACTGTGTGCGGCCGGTTTGCATGACGGGCAACCATCGCTTTCTGCCATGGCGACAACTTGGCGTAGGTGGATTTCAGCAGCTTTTCCACCTTGGTCTGAAGTTTGCCCACCTCGTCGGCTATATTAACTTCTTCAGAACCAGTCAGATGGCGAAGTTCCTGAACTTTGCCTTCCAACTCGGCGATTGGTTTTTCGAATTCCAGATAGTTGTGCATACGTGAGTCCCGATTGAACCGCCCAAATGAATCAAATGTGCGCTAAGAAATACTACCCCAACGCCCCATTCACAAGAAGATGCAAAAGAAAAAGGCGGCACCATCGGCACCGCCTTTATTCAATAACGCCGAAATCAGTGATTTACCGGTTAGTTTCCAGCGATCTGAGCCGCTTTATCCACCATAACCTCGGCTTGTTTAATAGACGCAATATCAATCAAACGGCCATCAAGGGCAACGGCACCCAAGCCGTCCTTCTTGGCTTGCTCCATGGCTTCCAGAATACGGTGCGCCTTCTTGATTTCCTCATCGCTGGGGCTGAACAGGTCATTGGCCTGATCGATCTGACTGGGGTGAATCGCCCATTTGCCTTCGCACCCCAATGTGGAGGCGCGCATGGCTTGTGCGGCATATCCATCAGCATCAGAAAAATCACCAAACGGGCCGTCAATGGGGCGCAGGCCATTGGCACGCGCCACAACAACCATCTTGGCAATTGGGTAGTGCCACATGTCACCCCAATGAACGTCACGATTACCGTCGCTATCGGGATCGGTCAGCACCGCGTAATCCGCGTTCGGACCACCAATGACCGTGGTACGGGCCTTGGTTGAGGCGGCATAATCAGCCACACCGAAGTGCAGAGACCCATTACGCGATGACGCAGCACCGATTTCAGTCAGGTTCTGCATACCCAATGCGGTTTCGATAATCAGCTCAAAACCGATACGCTTTTCGATCTTCATGTTATCTTCGATCTGGGTGCACATCATGTCCAGGGCGTAAACGTCAGATGCCGTTCCGACCTTGGGGATCATGATCATGTCCAGATTTTGACCGGCCTGCTCGATCACATCGACCACGTCACGGTACATATAATGGGTGTCGAGACCATTGATACGAACGGAAATGGTCTTGCCGGACCAATCCAGATCATTCAGGGCCTCGATAATGTTCTTACGCGCCTGAACTTTATCGTCCGGTGCTACGGCATCTTCCAGATCAAGGAAGACCACATCGGCATTGCTCTTGGCAGCCTTTTCCATGAAAGTGGGGTTCGACCCGGGCACAGCCAGCTCGGAACGGTTGAGACGCGCGGGCGCCTGCTCGACAATGTGAAAACTCATACCCAAACTCCTTAGGTTTTTAGTTACTGTGGGTGCCAAAATCCGGCGCGAGAATGCGCTAAAAATATGACCGACACAAGCCCTCAACAGAGTGGCGTAAAGCCCGTGTTTCCGCTACTTTTCCAGCCACCCCAATAGGAATTTGCATTAGGATATATACATGTCAGCCAAACCGTCTGTATTCGTCACCCGAAAATTACCCGATGCCGTCCTTGCACGCCTGGAAAAGGGCTATACCGTCGACCTCAATCTGGACGACCGTCTTTATTCTTCAGATGAGATTGTAGAGCGGGCGCAAAACGCTGATGCCATCCTGCCCTGCCACACGGAACACTTCACGGCGGAATTGGTGGCACGCCTGCCGGAATGCGTGAAGATCGTCGCCAACTTTTCTGTGGGGGTGGATCATTGCGATCTAAACGCACTGGCGGCCAAAGGTATTGTTGTCACCAACACACCGGATGTTTTGAGTGACGCTACAGCTGAGACAGCCATGTTGGTGATGCTGGGGGCGGCCAGGCGGGCCAGCGAGGGCGAACGCATGATGCGCGACGGTAGCTGGAAAAGCTGGAGCCCGGCATTCATGGTGGGTACAGCCATCACCGGCAAGACACTTGGCATTATCGGTATGGGCCGCGTTGGTCAGACACTGGCCAGATGCGCCCGAGGGTTCGAGATGGATATCATCTATTACAACCGCACCCGCCTGAGTCCCGATCTGGAACAGGGGGCCGTTTACTATGACAATTTAGATGACGTGCTGCCGAAATGTGATGTGTTGTCCCTCAACTGTCCGGTAACAGATGAAACGCGCGGCTTTTTTAACGAAGAACGCATCAATCAGCTATCACCCGGCACCATCTTCGTGAATACCGCACGCGGGGCCCTTGTCGATGAGGCCGCATTGGTTGCGGCATTGAAATCAGGGCATATTGCAGCGGCAGGGCTTGATGTGTACATCAATGAGCCTGGCGGGAATCTGGACTTGGCTGCGTTACCCAATACATTCTTACTGCCCCACATTGGCAGCGCCAACAAAGAAACCCGTGATGCCATGGGGTTCCGGGCATTGGATAACCTAGACGCCTATTTTGCGGGGAATCCACCCGGCGATCGCGTCGCCTGAAGGCGACATTCCGCACCATATACATACGGGCCTTTGTCGCCCTACCCAAATAGCTAAATAAAAAACACGGTAAATCAGCAAAAACTGCTACCAAAATCTGTGGTATACAATATGCTCACGACTAACGTTCGGAGCCAATCCGGGCTGAATGAGTGGATTAATCACACGTAAGAATGACAATCAGGGAGATAATTGATGTCAGACAAGAAAGACGTATCACGTCGTAAATTTATTCGCACAGCGACCGTTGCTGGCGCTGGTGCAGCGGCGGCAACAACCCTTGCCGCACCGCACGTGGCAAAAGCCGCCAAGATTCTTAAAGTTCAGGCAGCTTGGGGCGGCGGTATTTTCCTCGAAAACGCCAAAAGCTATGTAGACCGCGTCAACAAGATGGCCGGTGGCAGCCTGAAAATCGACCTTTTGTCGGTTAACTCAGTTGTGAAAACCAGCCAGATGCAGGACGCCGTACACCGTGGCGTTCTTGATGGCGCTCACTATGTGCCAGCTTACTGGTATTCCAAATCACCAGCAGCGTCCTTGTTCGGTACCGGCCCTTGCTTCGGTTGGTCAGCACAGGAAATGCTCGGCTGGATCCACTATGGTGGTGGTAAAGAACTCTTCAATGAACTGATGGGATCGCTCGGCCTTAACCTGGTCAGCTTCTTCAACAGCCCCATGCCAGCACAGCCGCTTGGTTGGTTCAAAGAAGAAATCAAAGACGTAAGCCAGATGAAAGGCCTCAAGTACCGGACCGTTGGTCTGGCTGCTGATGTCCTGAACGAAATGGGCATGTCTGTTGTTCAGCTGCCTGGTGGCGAAATTCAGCCTGCTATGAAAAGTGGCCTGATTGATGCTGCTGAGTTCAACAACCCCACATCCGATAGCGATTTCGGTATGCAGGACGTATCCAAGGACTACCATCTGGCCAGTTTCCACCAGTCTCAGGAAGCTTTTGAAATCACCTTCAACAAGAAGACGTTTGATGGATTGGCACCAGAACTGCAAAGCATTCTGGAATATGCGTCAGAAGCTGAGAACTCCAACTTCTATTGGCACAACACCCTTCGTTATGCTGACGATCTGATCAAACTGAAGGAAGAACACGGTGTGAGGGTTCACCGCACACCTGATTCAGTTATGGCCGGACAGTTGAAGGCGTGGGATGTGGTTGTTGACCGGATCTCAGCTGAAGATCCGTTCTTTGCCAAGGTTGTGGAATCACAGAAAACCTACGCCAAGAAAGTGATGGATTATCTGCTGCTGAACCAGCCTGATTATGGTTTGGCTTACAAGCATCACTTCGGTTGATCTGATCTTCATTTTGCGAATTTACTTCGCAAGCTGATATGTTAAAGAGGGGCAGCCAAGCGGCTGTCCCTCTATTATCTGGGGATAATATCCAACCTATGGTCGACCATATGTTCGATATTATCCAGCAAGCCTAACAAGGCAGGAGTCCGTACTGTGATACCCATTATTCATGCGATCGAAAGCTTCAACATCTGGATCGGGCGCGCCTTTGGCTGGTGCATTCTGATCCTGACATTCTCGGTCGCCTATGAAGTTTTCATGCGTTATGTGCTGAACGCGCCGACAGTGTGGGTGTTTGATATGATGGTGCAGATGTATGGCGCCCTGTTCCTGATGGCTGGCCCTTATGCTTTGGCCCAGGATACACATGTGCGCGCCGACGTGATTTACCGGTTCCTGCCGCCTCGCAATCAAGCCAAGCTGGACATGGCACTTTATATTCTCTTCTTCTTTCCCGGCATGTTCGCCCTTATGTGGTTCGGCTGGGAAATCGCCATGGATTCATGGCGCTATAAGGAAGTGAGCTGGAACAGCCCTGCCCGTATTCAGATTTATTACTTCAAAACACTGATTCCGTTGGCTGGTGGCCTGTTCATTGTCCAGGGCATTGCCGAATGCATGCGCTGTTACCTGGCCATGAAGACCAACAAGTGGTTGCCGCGTCTGGAAGATTCCCGGGAAACTGAAGACCTGCTCAAACAGCAAGCCACCGAGGCCTGAGGGCCACCCTTAACATAACGATGAAACAAACTGCCTGATACGGAGCATTTGGCCCGATGACGAACCCTGAAGTCGCAATTTTGATGCTATCCCTGTTTATCGTGTTGGTGCTGTGCGGGTTTCCCGTGGCCTTCACCCTCCTCGCCATGGGCGTTGGTTTCGGTTATTACGCCTACTTGGATGCGGGCAGCATCCAGACCATTGCTGATGCTTTCAGTAACAACATCTTCTATTTGCTGAATCAGAACACTTATTCGGTGATGGAGAACGACACATTGGTCGCCATCCCGCTGTTCCTGTTCATGGGGTACGTGGTTGAACGCGCCAACATCGTCAACAAGCTTTTCTATTCACTACAGATGGCCGCCCGTAACCTGCCGGGTTCCATGGCCATCGCCGCCCTGATCACCTGCGCCGTATTTTCTACAGCCAGTGGCATCGTTGGTGCCGTTGTGACCCTGATGGGTTTGCTGGCCTTCCCGGCCATGGCCAAGGCAAACTATGACAAAAGCTTCGCATCCGGCGTTATTTGTGCCGGTGGTACGCTGGGCATTCTGATTCCGCCATCCATCATGCTGATCGTTTACGCAGCCATTGCCGAATTGTCGCCATTGCGCCTCTATGCCGCTGCCATGCTGCCGGGATTGATTCTGGCGGGATCGTACATTATCTACGTGATTATCCGGGTGATGTTCAATCCATCCATTGCGCCTAAACCGCGCGCCGAGGATGTGCCGCCGAAACGTGTCATCTACTGGAACCTGTTGACGTCGTTCGTACCACTGACGGCCCTGATCATGCTGGTGCTCGGCTCCATTTTAGGCGGTCTTGCCACACCGGCAGAAGCCGCCGCCATGGGTGCCTTGGGCGGACTGGTTTTGGCCGGCCTTTATCGCTCGCTTAGCTGGGGCATGCTAAAAGATTCCGTGTACCTCACCGCCAAGGCCACCGCCATGGTGTGCTGGCTGTTTGTGGGCTCATGGACCTTTGCGTCTGTGTTCTCATATCTGGGCGGCCACGAAATCATTGAACACTTCATTCTCGGCTTCGAACTGGCCCCGTGGCAGTTCCTGGTTTTGGTACAGCTCATCATCTTCCTGCTGGGCTGGCCTTTGGAATGGTCTGAAATCCTGATCATTTTCGTACCAATCTTCCTGCCCATGCTGGATGCGTTTGGTGTGAACCCCTATTTCTTCGCCATGTTGGTGGCGCTGAACCTGCAAACATCATTCCTGACGCCGCCCATGGCCATGTCGGCCTATTATCTCAAGGGGGTATTAGGTAGCGCCATTGAACTGATGGATATTTTCAAAGGCATTATGCCCTATCTTGCCATTGTTATCTCGGTCATGGTGCTCATGTATCAGTTCCCCGGCATTGCGTTGTGGTTACCCGACGTATTGTTTGGCAAGTACATCCCGTAAGGAGGATAGAAACAATGTCCGCTGCAATGGTTGAAAAAATTTCCGGATTATTTGGATCGCTTCTGATATCCATCTTCGTGCTCGGCCTGGCTTATAGCATCAGCACCGGCGCTGCCGGATTCTGGGGCGGCCTGCCATTCTGGGTTATCTGTTCCTTTGTTTTGTCATTGGTCGCCTTTGATTTCTGGGATACGTGCTTCCGTAAAAAATAAGGGTGCCAAGGCATGAGTTTGATTGAGCTAACCGCTACAGAGGCCGCTGGAAAAATACGCGCTGGCGAAATTTCATCTGAAGAACTGGTTCAGGCTTATCTGGACCGTATCGCCGAGGTCGATGACCAGATCCAAGCCTGGGCATATCTGAACCCTGCCTACGCCCTTGAACAGGCTCGCCAGCTTGACGATCAACGTCGGACTGGTGCTGCCATGGGGCCACTTCACGGCATTCCTGTGGGCATCAAAGATATTTTCGATACCAAGCTTATGGCAACGGAAAACGGCACTGTACTGGATTCAGGCCGCGTACCGATGGAAGACAGCAAAGCGGTCAGCCTGCTACGCGAGGCCGGCGCCGTCATTATGGGCAAGACCGTGACGGCTGAGTTAGCCTTTCTTGGCCCCGGCAAGACCCGCAACCCGCACAACCCGGAACACACGCCCGGCGGGTCATCCAGCGGTTCAGCCGCCGCCGTGGCAGCCTTCATGGTGCCGCTGGCGATCGGCACACAAACAGGCGGGTCCATCATTCGACCCGCTTCATTCTGTGGTGTCATGGGGTTCAAGCCGACATATGGATTAATCCCACGCACTGGTGTTTTGAACGCCTCTCCGCCATTGGATACGATTGGTACGTACGCCCGCAGCCTCGAAGACATAGCCCTGATTACAGAAGTTCTTATGGCCTATGATGCTGGCGATAAAGCATCGCGGATTCAGGCGTCTCCAGCACTGAGTGAGTGCTTAACGACTGAGTCCCCAATGACGCCAATCATTGGGTTCGCCAAAACGTCTGTGTGGGATCAGGCTGACGAAACAACGCAAGAAGCCTTTGAAGAACTGGCAGATATGTTGGGCGATGATTGCCGCGAAGTTCCCCTGTCAGAACCCTTTGATCACTTGGCGGCCATGCACAAGAACATCATGGCTGCTGACTTGGCAAAAAATTACGCGCCCTACCACGAACGTGGCAAAGACCAACTATCCGATATCCTGTGCAACATGATCGAATTTGGCCAGACAGTAAGCGCCATAGATTACAACACCGCCATTGATGGTCAGGCCCTATTGAACAGGGGCCTTGATATGGTGTTTGAGCATTATGATATCATCATCACGCCCGCTGCCCCCGGTGAAGCGCCTCACGGTCTGGACTCCACTGGCAATTCGGCGTTCAACACGCTCGCCACTTATTGTGGCGTACCGGCGATCACCCTGCCCCTTATGGAAGGCCCAAACGGCCTGCCACTGGGTGTCCAGGTTATTGGGCCACGCGGGGATGATGCGCGGCTATTGCGCAATGCTCGGTGGTTGATGCAGCGGGTGATGGGCTAGAATCTAGCTGTCTTGTTTCAATAAAAAATCACGCAACGGCGGTGCCACGCGCTCCGGGCCTTCGATCAGGATCGAATGCTTGATACCGTCCAGTATGACCAACTCCGCATCGGGCAACTCATTCGCCATGAACTCATTGTGACGCGGGCTACACGCACCATCCAGTTCACCCGTCAGCACGAGACACGGACAATTTATTTCGTGCAACCACGGGGCCATTTCGGTTTTGGCATAGATATGAAAGACGCTTAGGAACACATCGTCCGGCGTTGTGTTCACCTGTTCGATACGGGCTTCAATCAGATCGGGTCGGGCTTCGATAAAGTCATCGGTATACCAGCGCGCAACCAACGTGCTGAGCACCGGCACGATGCCCTTTTCTTCCATAGCCGAAATCACGCCCTGCAACTTGGCACGGTCTTCTTCGGTGCGCCCCGCCGCCGTGCTCAGCAACCCGACACTGAGTATCCGGTCAGGGTATTTGTGCGCATAGGCCGGCCCAATCATGCCGCCCAAAGAGTGGCCAATCACATGAATTTTCTCATGACCCAGTTTGGCGCGCAAAGCTTCCAGATCTTCAACCAACTGATCCAGCGTATAGGGTACTGGCGGGATCGGGCTTTCGCCGTGGCCCCGCAAATCGTAACTCACACAGGTGAAATGATCGCGCAAGGCCGGGATGATACCGTCCCACGTAATCTTGCGTGATCCGATACCATGCACCATGTAAAGCGCTGGGCCATCACCTTCAATCCGGTATGAGACGTCGATAGCAGACATGAGCTAATCCGGGTATTTATCAATGGCGTTCATGCCGCCAATGCCCACATCTTCTTTTTCAAACTCGTTGATAAAGATGTAGATACCGTCCGGCTTACCGCCCACAGCTCGCACATAACCTTCGGTCAGCTCTTTAACCAGGGCTCTTTTCTGATCACGGGTTTTCCCGGTCAGCATTTCTACGTGGATTGAAGGCAATTCTATTCTCCTTAAGCGTGGTTATCGTGCAGACTGCCGCACGATCGTAGGTTGAAAGTGAGGCATAACGTCACGGGCAAACCGTTCCATGGCTTCCAGCGTCTCGGCCTGTTCCTCACCGATATTAAAATTCAGGATGACTTCGTCAATGCCGATCTCATCGAAAAATGCCAATCGTTCAACCATTTCGTCCGCCGTGCAGATCAGCAAATTTTGTTCCAACGCCTCAATCGTCTGTTCACGCGGCAAGGCTTCAATACAGCCATTTTTAACGACGCCAGGGCCGGTAAACACATTGTCGAAGCGTTGATAGTAATCATAGGCCAGTTCCAGCTTCTTACGTGCATCCGCCTCATCCCGGGCACAATAGCCAACCCGTGATGACAGGATGCGAAGCCCTTCACCCGCCGCGCCCATTTCCGCCTTGGCATTCTTGTGCGCCATAATCTGCTTTTTGAAAACCTCAGGCGTGGCAGACAGTGGCGTGGTCTGGATACTGAAGCCGCGCTTGGTGCAGGCCGCAATAGCCGGTTCCACCAGCGCCGCGATCATAATCGGTAATTCGCGCACGGGCCGCGGCATGATGGTTAAGGATTCGAAATTATAATACTTGCCCGACCATGAAACCTCTTCTTCGCTCAGCAATGCCAGCAACAGGTTCAGGGACTCGTCAAACTTCTCGCGGGTATCTTCAATGGGTACGCCCATGCGGGCAGTTTCATAGGCAAAGGCTCCACGCCCGACACCCAGGATCAGACGCTCATCGGTCAGAATATCCGCCTGTACAAGTTCACCGGCAAGAATACGCATGTCATGCAATGGCAAGACCACAACCGACGTGGTGATTTCAACATGCTCCGTCACAGAGGCTACTTTAACCGCCATCTGTAACGGCGACGGCGTGATCAGCACATTGATCAAATGGTGTTCAGGCACCGTAACGCCACGATACCCCAGCTTGTCGGCCAAAATCGCCTGCTCCACCATATCGGCATAGAGCCGTTTTCCGCCATAAGTGGGGTCCGGGTAGTAACTGGACAGGAAATGGTTGAAGTCCATGTATGTAATCTCTCAAAGAATTGGCTCAATGAAAGGCATAGTGACATAAATTGACTCCATTAAAAAATGAATTATATTGCTAATTATTGTCGAATAATTCGATGATACAGAGAGTGAAGTAATGCAACTGGCCGCTATCGAAACGTTTCTCACCATCATTGAAGTTGGCTCGTTGAGCCGCGCAGCAGAGCGGTTGAACGTCACGCAATCCACTGTGAATGCGAGACTTACAGGGTTGGAAAATACGTTGGGTCAGAAATTGTTTACCCGCCGAAAATCGGGTGCCGAACTGACCTATGCCGGATTCAGCTTTCAGCGCCACGCCCAGTTGATGAGTGATGTATGGAGCTTGGCACAGCGAGAATCCTCACTGCCACCAGACACCACGAGTGTGTGCAATATCGGATGCCATTTCGATATGTGGACTGGATTAGGTAAGAAACTCATGGATTCCATCACAACAACACACCCTGACGTGGCGCTTTCCGCATGGCCAGGCGAGCAGCGAGATTTGGATCACTGGTTAGACATCGGTCTTGTAGATGCTGCGATCTGTTTCTCGCCCACTGTCCATGACACGACCACAGCATACCCTATTATGGATGACGAGTTAGTATTGGTGTCCAGTTTGTCATATGGCGAGGATTACGTCGCCCACATGCAGGATGTAACATTTGTATATGCTGATAACGGTGAGGAGTTTCGACGACTGTACGCCGCCACATTTCCTGACCGAAGCAACCCGGCAATTACATTTGGCTGTGCCGAGTGGGCGCTGGAACATATACGCACTATAGGCGGTGCCGCATACATGCCCCGCCGGTTAGTGCCCGACGAAGCCTTTTTATCAATGATCGAGACTGCGCCAGTCTTTCATCGCGCCGCCACACTGGTGGTTAATGATCGCATGGCCACAGAGTGGTCATGGCTGCCATCCATTCTGGAAACGGTGCAGTCTGCCGCTAGGTATTCTCCAGCGGATTAATGGATGCTAGCGGATGGGCCGACTCGACCAGTGACTTTAACCTCTCATCCAGCACATGGGTATAGATTTGCGTGGTGGAGACGTCAGAGTGCCCCAGCATTTGCTGTAAGGACCTCAAGTCCGCGCCGTGCGCCAGCATGTGGCTGGCGAATGAATGGCGTAGCACGTGAGGCGATACCCGGCGTGGATCAATCCCGGCCAAGGCCGCCAGCTCTTTCATCAACTGGCCAAACCGGGCGCGGGTGAGATAGCCGTCTTTACTGCGCGAGGGGAACAGGAAGTTGCTGGCTGGCCCCGTGCGGCCTTTGGGCAAGAACCCTTCGCGAATATCTCGGTAAGCCTCCATCGCATCCATGGCTGGCTCGCTCAACGGTACCATTCGCTCCTTGCCGCCCTTGCCGCGTACAATCAACATGCGCCCGTCACCGGTAACAGCAGACAACGGCAGACCCACCAGTTCCGTGACCCGCAAGCCGGTGGCGTACAGAATTTCCAACAATGCCACCAACCTGAGGCCTTCACGTCCACCGAAATTCTCGGCGGCAACCAATAATGCCTCCACGTCTTCTTCGCTCAGGTATTTGGGCAGGCTCTTGCCGATCACCGGACTGTCCACCGCATCGACGGGATTGTCTGTGCGCACCCCATCGGCGAACAGGAAACGGAAAAACATGCGGATGGATGACAGGTGCCGCGCCGCCGTTCGAGGCGACATACCACGAGACGACAGCTCTTTCATATACCCCTTGATCAGTCGGGTGTCGGCATCTTCCGGCAACTTGCGCCGGGCGGTGGCGAAATCAGCGAAGCCCACAAGATCACGCTCATAGGATTCAATGGTATTGGCGCTGGCGTTACGCTCAACCATTAGCATTTCAAGGTAGGATTCAATCCAGCGACGAGCCGGATCCCGGCGCGGCCGGGCCGCGCTGTCAGCCGGTGCCCGGCTCACAACCCACCTGCGATAGCCGCCTCGATAGCCAGTGTGCGGGCCTCTTCATACAGCCCGGTTGCACTCAGGCTACGGATCACGTGTCCCATGGTAATGGAATCCACCATACCGGGGCCGCCTTGACCAAGGATCAGCGATGCCAGTAACACGGTTTCACCCACGCGGCCGCCATTGGCAGACGCCGCTAACCGGTACCACAAGGCGGGATCGATCAATGTCATACCATTGTCGCTATCTTCAAACCCCAGACTTTCCCATGATTGCGGGTCCACAGGTTCGCCCAGATTATCCAGCAGAGAGAACAACAGGGCGACACGTTGTCGCCAGTTTTCCTCTGTGCCCATAGCATTCAACCAATCCGGCATCCCGACCTGGGATGGCAATTCATCATTGCCAAGGCTGGCCAGTCTAACCACAGGAACGAGCGAGGTCAGCGCCGTCATGGCAGCGTCTGAACGCAAAGCGTTAAGCTCCAGCATTTGTAGCCAACCACGCGCGGCGCCTGCGTTGCCGGTCAGCACGAATGCCCGCACGGCATCACCGGCGAACCAAATCAGATCGGACCGTGGAGCCACACTGGCAATAATGTTTAAATATGCATCCGCCGTAGAGGCGTAAAGATCATCGCGCCGGGCGATCTCCAACGCCAGTGCGGCGGCTTCCGCCTTGGCACCGGGTACAGTCTGTTTTTGCGCAGCCTGGAAAAGCAAGGCGCGCGCCATGGGCCCGTTCAGGTTTCCCGCTGTGCTGATCGGGCTTTCCATTTCGCCCTGGGTAAAGGGCACGCTCGCATACAAATTGCGATGATCACTGACAGGTAGCGCCGCCGATGCAGCAGCCATTTCACCGGCCGCCAACCGGGTGCCGATATCCATATCCCGATTGGTGGCAATAGCCGCCAGAATAACCGGGGACGGAATTTCAATAGCGTCTTCGGCGAGCCGTGCATTACTGGCACGCAAAACTGCCATATTCAAAGGTGATTGGCTTTTCAGTGAATTCAGCATTGGAATTTCACCGCGAATCATGGAATCAAGCATCATCAGAAGCTCGTCTTCCTCAGCCCCCAATTCACGCATGAGCGCCAGACTCAGATCGGCCTCGGCTGTAGCCCCCGCCAGCACCTGACAGAAAATAAACAGTTTTTGCCAGTAATCATTGGCGCCTTCGGCAACCACGCTGCTTGCCGCACCACAGGCTTCCACAAAGCGGCCGGCATTTAACGCCACATCCGATTCAACCCGAAGCAACCGTTCGTTCGCATTTCGCCCAGGGGTTACAGCCAGCAAATCACGCGCTGCGGCGACCTCGCCCATAGCGGACAGAACTTCAAGCCGTCTAGCGATGAAGTCGCCATTGCCCGATGCATTATCCGGCAATGCAGCCTCGCTGATCAACAATCGACGCATAACCCGGCGCAATGCTGGCGATGTGGTGCCAACTGGCAGGCGGGCCATCAAATCGTCGACGATCTCGAACCGGGTTCCCCGCCAAACGGTATAGGGAAGGCCACCCTGCTCTTCAGTCAGCAACCCAATGGAATCCGATGATACGGTTGTCAGTTCATCGACCTCAATGGAGCTATCACCCAGCCCGATGCTACCCACGGGTTGATCTTCGGGGGCCCACTTGTCGGTGCCGGTTCCTGATGGCATCGTCAGGTCAATTTTACCTTCAACCGCTTCCAGTGATTGGGGAACCATAGGCTCAGGCACCACAAGGTCCTGCTCTGGCACCTGTAATTGTATCTGTGGTTGCTCCACAGGAACAGCTTCCGGCTCAATCAGCACGGTTTGTGCGTGAACACCCTTGGTCATGGCCATGCTCATGGTCACGACAGCAACGACTATAGTCGCTACCGCAGCGAGGGCCCTAGCCCGGGAAATTATCATTAGGGATAACCTTTTCTACCGGTGCGGAGGGCGCTGGTATTTCCCAGGTCGCCAGAAACACGGCACCGCCAGCCAGGCCGACAAGAAGCAGTATGATCAAAACAGAGGAAAGTCGCATCATAGGGTTTCGGAATCCTTGTTTGAGATTAACACCATTGACCACTAGATTATGGCCGCTTGGTATTTGTGGTACTCATCCTGTTGTATAGAATAGGTTATATAGAATTCAACTGTGACAATAATGCGGCAGTCTACCGGGTGGGGGCGCAGCGTTCAACAACATGCCCGCAACACACGACCCGCAAAAAATGAAATGAATGAACACGTTGCCATGAATAGTCCAAAAAAAATTGATCGTCCGGTGATTCTAGTCGGATTAATGGGGGCTGGAAAGACCAGCGTGGGTCGAAAATTGGCGGAATTGCTGAATTTTCCGTTTGTGGATGCTGATCAGGAAATCGAAGCTGCGGCGGGCTGCACGATTGAGGATTTTTTCGAGTTACATGGTGAAAACGAATTTCGCAAGGGTGAGGAAAAGGTGATTAAACGGTTGTTGGAATCGGGAAATCAGGTCCTCGCTACAGGCGGTGGTGCCTATATGAACCCGTCGATTCGCGAAGCTATTGCGCAGCACGGCATTTCAATATGGCTGCGCGCTGACCTGGATATCCTGTGTAAACGCACGGGCCGACGTGGTGGCAGGCCTTTGCTGAACACAGCAAACCCTGAAGAAGTGCTACAAAGGCTCATGGACGAACGCTACCCCACCTACGAAAAAGCAGATATTGTGGTGGATACCAGCCAGGAAAGTATCGATCTGACCGCCGCCAATATTCTCGATTCTATAATGGCATTCACCCGTGACAGAAAACCAGAACAGAAGTGATCTACCGATAATGAGTGATCCACAATCAGACAGCATTCAAGTCGACCTGGGCGAACGCGCCTATGACATTCACGTGGGTGAAGGCTTGATTGCGCGCGCAGGCGAATTGATTGCGCCACTGTTAAGCAAACCTGAGACCATCATTGTCACGGACGAGAACGTCGCTGGACTATGGCTCGAGCCTTTGGAGGCATCCCTATCCGGGTCCGCCATCAATGCCAGGACATTGGTGATGAAGCCGGGTGAAGCCACTAAGAGTTTCGATAACCTGCAAACGGTCACAGACTTTTTCCTGAGCGCGCCAGTAGAACGCGGCTCCATCGTCATCGCGTTTGGCGGTGGTGTCATTGGTGATCTGACCGGCTTTGCCGCCGCAACCACCCTGCGTGGAATTGATTTTGTACAAATACCCACCACCATTCTGGCCCAGGTCGACAGTTCCGTTGGTGGCAAGACAGGGATCAATACCGCCCATGGTAAAAACCTGATCGGTGCGTTTCATCAACCCCGCATGGTGCTGGCGGATACCGAAGTCTTGTCCACCCTACCTGATCGGGAACGTCAGGCTGGTTACGCTGAAATTGTGAAATACGGATTGCTTGGCGACGCCGCATTCTTTGGTTGGTTAGAGGAAAACGGCAACCGGGTTCTAAGCGGTGATAGTCAAGCCCTACGCCATGCCGTGATGCAAAGTTGCCGGGCCAAAGCACAGATTGTCGGCGATGATGAGCGCGAAAAAGGCGCCCGCGCGCTCTTAAATTTTGGCCACACTTTTGGCCATGCGCTGGAAGCGGAAAATGCTTACAGCTCGGCGCTACTGCACGGTGAAGGCGTCGCAATCGGCTCTGTTCTGGCGCTGGCACTATCGGAACGAATGGGATTGTGCCCTGTGGGCCGGGCAGACCGTTTGACGACACACCTCAAGTCTTTGGGCATACCCAGTCGCATTTCTGATATCGGTGGCGCAGACGGTTGGAAACCGGATGTTCTGCTTGATCACATGCGCGTGGACAAGAAAGTGTCTGGTGGCAAATTGACCTTTATTCTGGCCCATGATATCGGCGATGCGTTTGTTACCTGTGATGTGGATGAGAGCGATGTCCTGAGCGTTCTGGAAGAGAGTCTGGTTTAATCATGTTTATTACCCTGATCATCATATTCCTGTTGTTGCTGGTTTCGGCGTTCTTCTCCGGTTCAGAAACAGCCCTTACGGCGGCCTCACGTCCCACCATGCACCAATTGGCGCAGGACGGAAACGCCCACGCAGCCATGGTCAACAAACTGCATAGCCGTAAAGATCGGCTCATCAGCACCATTTTACTGGGCAACAACCTGGTCAATATTCTGGCTTCAGCGCTGGCGACCAGCATCATGATCACGCTGTATGGTGAGGCCGGTATTGCCTATGCCACCATTGCCATGACGTTATTGGTGTTGATATTCTCCGAGGTTCTACCAAAAAGCTATGCGCTTGATAATGCTAACAGAATTTCATTGAGTATTGCGCCTGTAGTTCGAATTTTGGTCATCATTCTGCTTCCATTGACCCAGACTATTAACGCGGTGATCTGGTGTATATTTCGTCTGTTCGGCCGAAATTATGGGGTGCGCGATTCTCTGGGACGCGGTGATGAAGAACTACGGGGGGCGATTGAACTGCATGACCGCGACGACGTAGACGTAAAATCCGAACGGGCGATGCTGCGCAGTGTGCTGGATCTGGCTGATGTGCAACTGGGCGAGGTCATGACACACCGCAAAAATGTGGCCACGATCGACGCCTCTCTGTCGGCTGAAGAGATCGTCACCCAGGTTTTGGAAAGTCCTTATACCCGTATCCCCCTGTGGCGCGAAGACCCTGATGACGTTATTGGTGTGCTGCACGCCAAGGCCCTGTTGCGGGAACTTTATAAATCACCCAACAAAATACCAACTGATATTGATGTGGTCGCACTGGCTGCGGAACCCTGGTTTGTGCCTGAGACCACAACTCTTGATGACCAATTGGAAGCCTTCAAGAAACGCCACGCGCACTTTGCCCTGGTGGTCGATGAATACGGTGCTCTCATGGGCATCGTGACACTGGAAGATATTTTAGAAGAAATCGTAGGCGAAATTGAAGACGAGCACGACGTGGCGGTAACCGGTGTCCACCAAATGGCCGATGGCCGGTATGTCGTAGAGGGCACGGTGACCATCCGCGATTTAAACCGGGAATTTGAATGGTATTTGCCCGATGAAGATGCATCCACCATCGCCGGGCTGGTTTTGCACGAATCCCGTAGAATTCCGGATGTAGGGCAAGCCTTTATGTTCCACGGATTCCGGTTCGAAATCCTGCAAAGACACCGAAATCAGATTACGTCTGTAGGGGTCACACCGCCCGAAGATCAGCTGCTTTCAGAGGCCTGAACAAGAAAATTGTTACAGGCGCTACAATTTTTAGTTTTTTCAGTCTATGATGCTTTCTACACAACTTGCCGGACGATTTTTCTCACCCCCGGCCCTAGGGAGTGCAAGCATGAACCAAAAGATCATTCCTGACGTCGTCAACAACCAGACCGTCTGTACAGTCAAAGAGTCCGACACGGCCCGTGCGGCAGCAGAGGCCATGGTACGCGAGAATATTGCCGCTGTTATTGTCACTGATGATAACAGTTCCCTGATCGGCATTTTGACCGAGCGGGACCTGGCCCGGCAGGTTGTTGCCACAGGTGCCGACGCAAGCAAGATTCTGGTCGGTGACATTATGACCGCCAATCCTGATACGTTGACGCCAGACGATTCAGCCGGCGACGCGCTTGAGCTGATGCATTCGCGTAATTACCGTCACCTGCCCGTTGCGGTAGATGGCCGGTGTGTAGCGATGGTTTCTATTCGCGACCTTTACCGGACCATGAAGGCGGCGCTGGAAGAAGACATTCGCGAAACTGAGGCCTTTGTGTTCGGAGACCGTTACGGCGCTTAAGGTGTCCCGGCCCGATATATCCCCCTCGTAACACCAGTTCACGTAACTGGCTAATACCTTATTGTTCAGGACACCCCCATGGCATTATCAAAACCAGTTGCCCGCGCCCTTGCGCATACTCGCGAGATCAAATGTTGCGGTTATGAGCGCGACGATGGTTTGTGGGATATTGAAGCCACATTGACCGATCGCAAGGCCTATTCGTTCGCCAACCATGATCGGGGCAGCATTAATGCGGGCGAGGCCATCCATGAAATGCATGTTCGGTTGACCATTGATAATGATTTTGTTGTTCAGGGCGCCGAAGCGGCGACCCTCAACAGCCCCTTCAATGCCTGCCCCAACGTGGCGGATTCCTATAAGGCGCTAATTGGTCTTCGAGTTGGTCCGGGATGGCGCAAGAATGTGTATTCACAATTTGGTCACCAAAAGGGCTGTACGCACCTGACCGAGATGCTACTGGGGCCGATCGGGACCACGGCCTACCAAACCATTGGCGGCAGCAAGCTCAAGTCGTCACTCAAAGAACAATCGGGGGCTGGAAATAGACTGGTGAACACCTGCCACGCGTTGGCCAGCGACGGCGAGATGATCAAACGCGAATGGCCTGATTTGTACACCGGTGATTAGCAGACACATCAAATGGCAGAATAGGTGGAGCTTGGCCTTTAGCTAGCCTGTTCCAGAAGCTTAGGTAGAATGCCGCCCTGCATTTCGCCACCATCATTTGCGGCTGTACGGAAATAACTGACAATGAAGGCACGAACCATAGATGTACGGCTTGAACCATGCCTGAACCGTTCAATCATCGTGCAAAGTTCATGAATCGTGTTCTGCTCCAAAGCGCAGATCTGATCTAGTGCTGCCCAAGTGGCACCCTCAAGCCTTAGACTTGTTCGGTGCCCCCCCACGGTTACATTCCGGCTGACAAGTTTACCCTGCATTGAAAAATTTCCTTAGTTTTATGTTCGCGCCACGAAACCCCAAACATTGTATGGAGATTATGCATACAATGGTCAATACCACCACAAGATATTCTTGGTCGCGGCATGGCGTATCAAAATTTACTTTTCACGGCAGGTGATGAACTTTTGGTTGATCTGACCGGAAGTCGTGGGCCTAATCCGTGAATTCATCAGGTGTTATGGTTCGCATGGTAAGGGCGTGCAATCCTCGTGCGAATGCCTCATCCAGCAAGGCATAGACAGATTGCTGTCTGGCAACGCGACTAAGCCCTGAGAATTCATCTGATACTACCGTAATACGATAATGCGTTTCACCACTGGGCCGGGCACCGGCATGACCCGCATGCAGGGATGATTCGTCAATGATCTCAAAGAAGGACGGATTGAGCCCCGCCCGAACCAGATTTTCAATCAGCTCTTCCATGAGGGTGTCTTCCATTATCTGTTATAAATCAAGGTAGTAACGCCGAAATCGAAACACAAGGCCTTGCAGCTTCTGTCTTCAACTATCATAGTTACACGATGAAAAGAAAATACTCGTTCGATGATGATTTGGGCAAGCCTGAAACGACACTGCAATCCTGTCAGTGGCCAGGATGCGACGGGCATGGTGAGCACCGTGCACCCAAATCCCGCGACGAACTGAACATCTACCTGTGGTTTTGCCTCGAACACATTCGGCAATACAACAAATCCTGGAACTATTACGACGGCATGAATGATACAGAGGTGGAAGAGGACAAGCGTCACGATACCGTCTGGAATCGCCCTTCATGGCAGTTGGGCACCAATGCCGGGGCCTTTGGTTTCGGTGCCCAGGCCGACCCGTTCGAGATATTTGGCGAAAATGGCGCATCCGGCCCAAGGAATGGGAATGGAAATGGGAATGGTACCGCTGAACATGCCGCCCGGCCTCCTGTCAGCAAGGAAGAGGAACATGCGTACCGGACACTGGGCCTCGACTACCCGGTCAATGCTGATGACATCAAGACCCGGTACAAGGCTCTGGTTAAAGAGCACCATCCCGATGCCAACAAAGGGGCCAAAGCCTCAGAAGAACGCCTGAAGGATATCAACCAGGCTTATCACGTCCTGCGCGAAGCAATGACCGCTTGAAATTCAGACAGCACCAACGCCTTGAGCCTTGACCTAGAGGCCGTTTAGCCCTACGCCATAGCTTCGCAATTTAACTATTCTAACAAGACTTGGTTTCCAGCCCATGAACGTTCAAAACACCATGGATGCCAGCACGGCATTCCCACTCGACAAACCCGATATCACCGTTTCTGTGCGCGATGCGTTTGGTCTCGACAGTGACATGCAGGTGCCCGCTTTCAGCATCGCTGATGAGCATGTACCCGACAATGACCCGACCTACCGTTTCGATCACGACACCACCATGGCCATTCTGGCTGGTTTTTCATACAACCGCCGAGTCATGATCCAGGGTTATCACGGAACCGGTAAATCCACCCACGTGGAACAGGTGGCATCCCGCCTGAACTGGCCATGTATTCGTATCAACCTGGACAGCCACATCAGCCGTATCGATCTGGTCGGTAAAGACGCCATTGTGTTGCGCGATGGAAAACAAGTGACGGAATTCCGCGAAGGTATTCTGCCCTGGGCCATCCAGCACCCAACCGCATTGGTGTTTGATGAATACGATGCCGGCCGTCCCGATGTTATGTTTGTTATTCAACGTATTTTGGAAGTTGAAGGCAAGCTGACGCTGCTTGATCAGAACCGGGTTATGCGCCCGCATCCGTTCTTCCGTTTGTTTTCCACCACCAACACGGTGGGACTTGGAGACACCACGGGGCTCTATCACGGCACCCAACAGATCAACCAGGGCCAGATGGATCGTTGGAACATTGTTACCACATTGAACTATCTGGAATCCGAATCAGAGGAGGCCATCGTTCTATCCAAGCTGTCTGCCTACGACACCGCAGAAGGCAAGGTGGACGTGCACAATATGGTGGAACTGGCCAACATGACTCGTTCGGGCTTCATGGCGGGCGATATCTCCACCGTTATGTCTCCACGCACGGTGATTACGTGGGCCGAGAACACCAGCATTTTTGCTGACCGTGCCTTCGCCTTCCGGGTGACCTTCCTCAATAAGTGTGATGAACACGAACGTCCGTTGATTGCTGAATATTATCAACGATGCTTCGATGAGGATCTTCCTGAATCCATGGGCAACATCGCGATCACCTGATTGGGATATGCCTGATCGAAATATATAAGGGGACGTGGTGAGCCAGTCGGAACAACCGCATGATCTGGTAAAACGGTCGACAGCAGCCGCGCTTAAGGCGCTTGTTGATAAACCGGATATTGAGATCAATTTCTCACAAGGTGCTGCCGGTATCACGGGCAATACCGCCCATATGCCGGCGCCTCCACACCAGATGACACGGGATGGCGTCGCCCGCTATCGCGGCATGGCCGATGCGCTGGCCATGCGCATGCACTATCATGATGAAAGTATCCACCGCCGTCGCCAACCCCCCAGCGCGGAAGCTCGTGCCGTTTTTGAAGCCGTTGAACAAGCGCGCTGTGAAAGCCTGGGCTCGCGTCGTCTGGAAGGCGTGGCCGCCAATCTCAACAACCTGACGGACGAGCGTTGCCGCGCAAAAGGCTACGCCGCCATGCAGGAACGCAAGGAAGAGATGCTACCCGATGTACTGGGTCTGTTAATCCGCAAACAACTCGGCCATTCCGAGCTACCGGAGGCCGCCGAAAATCTACTCGGTCTGTGGCAGGACTGGCTGGATGATCGTGTAGGCGATCAAATCGGCGATCTGGAAGAATGCCTCAACGATCAAGCAGCATTTTCCGAACGCGTCATGAAGATGCTACAATCGCTCGACCTCGTAGATGCTGCTGACGAGTTGAATGACGACGAAAACGATCAGAATGACGATGGCGATGACGACGACGATGGCGGTGAGGACATGGATTCCGACACCGGTGAAATGGACGGTGAGACAGCCGCCGCCATGGAATCGGCGATGGGCGAAAGTGACGACGACGCCGACGGTATGTCCGATGCCGGTGACGAGGAAATGATGCCGGGCGAAGGCGAAGAAGACCCGGCTGGCCCCACCCAGTGGCAACAGAACTGGTCAGATGGCCCCGCAAGCCAAGCCGCCTATCACCCCTACACGGTACAGTTCGACGAAATCATCAGCGCCGATGAACTTTGTGATCCGGAAGAACTGGCCCGACTGCGCCATCAGTTGGATCAACAACTATCACACCTGCAAGGCATGGTCTCAAAGCTGGCCAACCGGTTGCAGCGCGCCCTGCTCGCAAAACAACAACGGTCATGGCACTTCGATCTGGAAGAAGGCATTCTGGATGCCGCCCGCCTGTCACGCGTTGTGATCGACCCATCGCATCCCCTGTCGTTCAAAATGGAGAGCGAAACCCAGTTCCGCGACACCATTGTCACCTTGCTGATAGACAATTCCGGCTCTATGCGTGGCCGCCCCATTACCGTGGCTGCCATGAGTGCCGACATTCTGGCCCGCACGCTGGAACGCTGTGGGGTCAAGGTTGAGGTTCTCGGCTTTACCACACGGTCATGGAAGGGCGGGTCATCGCGGGAGAAATGGGTCTCTGATAATAAGCCCAAAAACCCGGGCCGCCTGAATGATTTACGCCATATTGTCTATAAATCTGCCGATACGCCCTGGCGCCGGGCGCGGGCTAATCTGGGCCTTATGCTGCGCGAAGGATTGCTCAAGGAAAATATCGACGGTGAGGCCCTGCTATGGGCGCACAACCGGTTACTGGCACGCTCAGAACAGCGCCGCATTCTAATGGTGATTTCTGATGGCGCGCCCGTGGATGACGCCACATTGTCAGCAAACCCCGGCAACTATTTGGAAAAGCATCTTCGTGATGTGATTGAGTGGATCGAAACCCGGTCCCCGATCCAGTTGACCGCCATTGGTATCGGACATGATGTAACCCGGTATTACCAACGCGCCGTAACCCTGATTGATGCAGAGGAACTGGGCGGCACTATGATGGCCAAGCTCATGGAGTTGTTCGACGAAGATGACCGCGCCGCCAGCCGCACACGAAAGCGAGCAAGCTAAGACAAACGGTGTGTAATAAGAAGCCGTGACCTGAGGGAGAATTCATCACATGGCCGAACGACATCATTCCGAAATCATCATCATCGGTGGCGGCATCATTGGCTGCGCCATCGCCTATCATCTCACCCGCATGGGCAAGACCGACGTGACGCTGCTTGAAAAAAGCGGCCTGACCCATGGTGCCACGTGGCATGCCGCCGGGTTGGTGGGCCAGTTGAGGTCGCAACGCAACACCACTCGCATGCTACAAAAATCTGTTGAAGTTTACGATCGACTGGAAGAGGAAACCGGACAATCGATTGACTGGAAGAAAGTGGGCAGCCTGCGACTGGCCTCATCACCGGAACGAGTGTTGGAAATCAAACGATCCGCGACCATGGCCCGCAGCTTCGGTTTGGAAATGGAAATCATTTCGCCCACCGAAGCCCGGGACCTGTTCCCGTTGATGTCGACAGACGGCGTACTGGCCGCCGCCTACCTGCCGACCGACGGCCAGATTGATCCGGCCAGCGTAACCCAGGCCCTGGCCAAAGGTGCCCGCAATGGCGGTGCCACAATCAAAGAGGGCGTGCGGGTAACCAATATCCGTAAAGTTGGTAATCGGGCGAGCGAGCTGGAAACCGAAGACGGCGATATCTGGACGTTCGACACTGTGGTCAATGCCACCGGTATGTGGTCACGGGAATTGGGTCTCAAGACCGGTGTTGCCATTCCATCGTGTGCCGTAGAACACCAGTACCTGATCACCGATAACATTCCCGATATGCCGCAAGGTATGCCGACCCTGCGCGACCCGGACCGGCTGGTTTATTACAAGGCTGATGTGAATGGCCTTGTGGTGGGTGGTTATGAAAATAACACCGTACCCTTTGGCGAGAATGGCATCCCGCATGCTTTCGGCCAGGAATTGCTGGAGAACAAGTTTGATCGTTTCGAGCCGCTGGCTGAACTGGCCGGACAGGTCACACCGATCATCAATGAGGTCGGCGTGCGCGAGATGATCAACGGTGCCATCCCCTATTCCGCCGACGGGGATTTCGTCATGGGACGCGCCCGTGAGTTGGATAACTATTTTGTGGCGTCCGGTTTTCTGTACGGTATTGCCGCCGGTGGCGGGGCCGGTCAGATGATGGCCGAATGGATTATCGACGGATCGCCCAGCCCGGACCTGTGGCCGCTTGATGTGCGTCGATTCCAGTCCCACCACAATACCAAAACCTTCATGTATGCCCGCGCGGTGGAACATTACGGGGGGCATTACCTGCTTCATTTCCCGGGCGAGGAGAAACACACTGCCCGTGGCATCCGCAAAAGCCCGCTATTCGGCAAGCTGGCCCACAAGGGTGCGGTCTATGGCTCAAAAGCCGGCTGGGAACGCCCCAACTGGTTCGCGCCCAAGGGTGAGACGCGCGAAGACCGGCTTTCCTTTGATCAACGCGAATGCAACTGGTTCACGGCTGTGGGTGAAGAATGCAAGGCCGTGCGTGAAAGGGTGGCCCTGATCGACCAATCATCCTTTGCCAAAATGGAAGTTTCCGGCCCCGGCGCGTTGGAGGCCCTTAATTATCTGGCCGCCGCCAATGTGGATAAACCAGTAGGCAGCGCCATCTACACTCAATTGTGTAATGAGAAAGGCGGCATTGAAGCTGATTTGACCATTAACCGGCTGGATGATGATCTGTTCTACGTGGTTACCGGGTCTGGTTTCGGGGTACGTGACTTCCATTGGATCAACACTCACCTTCCGTCGGATGGTAGCGTACAAACCAAGGAAGTCACCTCGGCGTGGTCCACCCTCAATGTCTGCGGTCCTAAGTCCCGAGATGTGCTGGCTGCGGTAACCGACGATGATGTTTCGAACGAGACCTTTCCGTTTTCCACCTGTCGCCAGATCACCATCGGCTCTGCCCCTGTTCGTGCCATCCGCATCGGGTATGTGGGCGAACTGGGCTGGGAATTGCACATTCCCACTGAATTCACCGGCCATGTATATGATTTGCTGTGGCAGGCCGGTGAAGATCATGGCATCGCCGACGTGGGGTACCGCGCCATCGATAGCCTGCGGCTGGAAAAGAACTATCTGTATTGGAGCTCAGACATCTCACCCGACTACAACCCGTTCGAAGCCGGCCTCGGGTTTCGAGTGGCCTTCAAGACCAAGGGGGACTATCTGGGCCGTGCGGCCCTCGAAGCCATCAGACAAGATGGGGCGGATCGTAAGCTCTGCACATTTGTGGTCGAAGCACCCGGCACGTTGTACGGTGGCGAAACCATCATTTATGATGGTGATGCCGTTGGCCTGCTGACCAGCGCTAACTATGCCCACTATACGGGGCAGGAGATCGCCTATGGGTATCTTCCCCTGTCACTGGCGGGTGATACCAGCTTTGATGTGGAAGTGTTCGGCGAAAGGGTTGCTGCACGCCGTGTGGACGGCCCCTTGTATGATCCGGACAACAAGCGCCTAACGGCATGAATCTGACGGCTTGATAAAAGGAATACGAACATGGATGACGCTTATAAACACCTGATAACCATTCCCGGATTCGAGCACCTAAGCGAAAGCGATGTGACGTTTCAGCGCCAGGGCGGTCTGACTAATCTGGTTTACCGCGCCGAAACGCCGGATGGCGTCTATGCGCTACGCATTCCCGGTAAGGGCACGGAAGAAATAATTGACCGCGCGGTGGAAGCCCATAACGCAGGCGTAGCGGCAGACGTGGGCGTCAGCCCGGAAGTTATCCACGCAGATCCGGACTCAGGTTTGATGATGAGCCGATTTGTGGACGATGCCGTGACCATGACACCAGAAACCTTTCCCACTACGGTCGGTGCCCCGGGCCGGGTGGGTGCGGCTCTCAACAAATTGCATACCAGTGGCGAAACGTTTCAGTTCCGGTTCGAGTTGTTCGCCATGATTGACGATTATCTCAGCGTACTCGACAAGCTGGGTGCCGATCTGCCCGATGGATACCACGACGTGGTGCGTGAAGCCGGTGCCGTGCGTGAGGCCCTGGACGCTCACCCCGCCGACCTGGCACCATGCCATTGCGATCCTTTGTGTGAGAACTTCCTCGATGATGGCACCCGCATGTGGATCATTGATTGGGAATACTCCGGCATGAACGATCCATTGTGGGATTTGGGCGACGTATCCGTCGAGGCGGGCTTTTCACCTGAGCAGGATATGGAAATGATGGCGGCCTATTTCGGCGGCACGCCCTCAGATGCGCAAATGGGCCGCATGGTGATCTACAAGGCCATGTGTGACTTGCTGTGGACCCTGTGGGGTTTGATCCAGCACGCCAACGATAATCCGGTTGAGGACTTTTGGGCCTATGCCACGGGACGTTTTGATCGGTGTAAGACACTGATGGCGGACGCGCAATTCAACAGCCATGTGGAAGCCGTCAAAGAGAACCGATAGGTGTGGCAGCTAGGCTAGGCGACGCGACGCTCCCTAAGGGGAACCTCGCCATGTTTCCGCCGGCGGCGATCCGGGCCAAAAAATTCCGGGGCGCGAACGAACGAACGTGCGTCTTCAATGACCCGAACAATGCGCATATAAACCATGCGTGCCGAGACCGGCTTGGCCAGGTATTCCGTCATGCCCTGATCGCGGGCCAGACATACCTTGGAAATTTCTGTATAAGCTGTGACCATAAAAAAGCAGACAAACGGATTGGGCGACTCCTCATCATTCCGCACATAGTGCAGGAACTCCATCCCGTTCAAGTCTTCGCACCAGTCACATAGGATAATATCGATGGGATTGTCATTGAAAATTTGCCAGGCAGTGGCGAGATCGCCCGTACTATGAACAGTAGGGACACCAAATGCCGTAAACACATCGGTCAAAAGCCTACGAATAAGCACCTGCTTCTCGAGCACCAGGATGCTCAATCCAGAGATGTCATAGGCCTTCATTCGCTGCTTGTCCCCATTAGCACTGTCCTCACGGGTTAATTTGCCCCCCGTGTTTATGGTTAACAATATCAATTTAACCTTACATGTACCTGACCCTCTTCTTAATGTGAGTGAGTCAGGCAGAAAAAAAGGCCCGCAAAGCGGACCTTTTTCAAACTTTATGAGAGCGCTCGATCAGGCTGCGCTGGCAACAGCCTTTTTGATCCGCTTTTTCAGACGGGTCATATCAATGGTCAGGTCTGCATCCCGGCTATCTAGAAGATAGGCATCCAGACCGCCTTTGTGTTCAACCGTGCGCAAAGCATCCATGCATACTCTCAGTTTTACAGACTCGCCAAGAGTGTCACTGAACAGCGTGGTTGGCTGCAGGTTTGGCAGGTAACGACGACGGGTTTTGTTGTGAGCGTGGCTCACATTGTTGCCGGTCATTACACCTTTGCCGCTCAACTCGCAACGTCTGGCCATGGTTCAAATCCTTCAAATCTTGTTTGCGGCTGATGATTTGGCGCACCAGGGACAGTGCACTTGCCCGATCACCCGGAAACAGCCATCATCTTGCCGTTAGAACGCCGGTTTTTACGGGACGAACTGGTGAACGTCAAGGCATTTCGGTGCCTTTAGCCATATGATTTATCCATCATTCTACACAGGAGAAACAGTCTGTGAAAACCCCCATGAAGACCATCGTCATCGGCGGCGGCATCATTGGTGCCTCGATTGCCTATCATCTGGCTGTCAGAGGTGCCGGTGTGACGGTTTTGGACGGTGGAAATCGCGGCGGTATAGCGACGCCAGCCTCATTCGCCTGGATCAACTCAGCCCCCGGCAATGATCGCATCTACCATGAACTCCGGCTCAAGGCTATTTTGGACTGGCACCGCCTGCAACAGGACCTGGAAACGGGTGACGAGGGCCATGATCTGCCCATAAACTGGCATGGCTCACTTTGGTGGGAAGATGATCCATCCGATGTGGAATCAGGCACAGCCACCGCCGCCGCCAGGGGCTACCCCATACGCCTGATCGATCAGGACACAGCCCAGGCTCAGGAACCTTACCTGCGAACAGCGCCCAAGGTATCGGCCCTGTCATCAATAGAAGGCAGCCTGTCACCGGTGGAAACCGCCTTGGTGTTGCTGGATGCGGCCGTCGCCAATGGGGCGCAAGTTCTGGAAGAAACCGTTGAGAGCCTCATTGTGGATGGCACCAACGTCACGGGGGTTCGGACGGAATCCGGCGACAAAATGGCTGATTGCGTAATTCTGGCGGCGGGAATCGCTACGGCTGAATTGGCGGCACAAGCGGGCGTTATTGTCCCCATGGATAACTCTCCCGGATTTTTGATGCAAACGGCGGTCACAACACCACTCATCCGGGGCGTAACCTTGTCACCCGGCATTCATGTACGCCAGAACGCCGATGGCCGCATTGTCGCGGGCCGGGACTTCGGTGGCGGCCCCGCCCCCGATGATCATGTGGCCGAGGCCCAGATGCTGTTGGCTGGCACCAAGGCATTATTTAGCGACTCAGACGGTCTGGAGGTGGAAACCTGGACGTTGGCCCAGCGCCCAACGCCTGCTGACGGTCATCCAATCATAGGCCCCGCAGAAGGCGTATCCGGGCTCTATATCACGGTCATGCACAGCGGCGTAACACTCGCCGCTCTGGTCGGCAGGTTAACCGCAGAAGAAATTCTCGACACTGGCCCGGTTGATGTTCTGGAACCGTACAGGCTCAGCCGCTTTTAGAGTTGGACGACATGTAACGCCTGAGCGGTACCAGACTATCCGCATCACCGGCAACCTCCTTTAGGGCAAACACAATAGCCGCCACTTCATGTTTAGTCAGGATATCCAAAGCCCGTAAGTCTTCCGCCGGTGCCATGGCCTCCAGGGCGTAGAACTCATCCAGATAGTCATAATACCGGACAGATATATCCGCCATAAGCACATCCCAATCGGTATCCGCATGGCGTTCTATCCATGTCTTTCCAATCGACACGAGCTCAGCATCCGAGCGCGGCTGAAGATCATATTTCTCTATCAATGGTCGAATGGATTCTGCTGCAAACCGTTCAACCTCGGCCATAACCTCCAGCTTTGCGCGGTGATCTGCATTCTCATGGTGTTGAGCCAACCCGTAGAAATAGGCCTCACCCATGATCTCTTCTTCAAAATACAGCAGAAGAGTCGCTAGATACGTCGAGCGCTCGGTATCAGATTCTTCCCCCACCGATCAGGCCGATGTATCAAGAATGGAGTAGAATTTCTTGATGTAGCCCGAGGCATTCCAACTACACACTGTGCCCTCAGGAATGAAGAATACATCTCCAGCCCCGAAATCGTGTGCCGTACCATCGCCTTCGGTGATTGTTACCTCACCTTCCAGCAACTGCACAAATTCATGGCAGGGAAACGGCTTCATTTCGCTCTTGAACGCTGTGCTGTCCCACATACCGACAAACATGTTGCCCGCATCATTGGTGAAAGCAATATTGTCATGCTGCACAGGTGCCTCACCGCCGATCTCAAAAGGATCCGTGGAGCCCATTTTTTTCATGCCTGATTTCAACATATCTGCATCAATCACCATGACACCGCCGTCCGCCGATGCAATATCAGGCGTAGCGGCATTTGGATTGTCATAGGTCATATAAAACTTGCGCAAAAACCCGACCTGCTTCCAACTGATAGGAATGGCGTTGCGAATGCAGAAGGTCTCGCCTTGCTTCACCACCGTTTCGGTGCCGTCACCATCAACCATGGCAACCTGGCCTTCCAGCACCCACATGAATTCATCGCCGGGATAGGGCCCAAATAATTCCTGCATGTCGGTTGTGGTCCACACGCCCAAATTCAGGCCAAGGTCTTCATCCTCGTAATAAACATGTACGTGTTGTTCAGGCAGGTCAGACTGGAAGTCTGCCGTATCCAATTCCATTTTCGCCAAGCCTGTCCTTGCCGGGCCATTTTTCTCAAATCTGATTATTTTCTTTTCCATACCCATTGCATTTGTCCTATTCCAAAATACCTGATTGTCTGCATATTAACCCTTGGCAGTGCGAGCGTGTCGAGTTAATTTTGACTGACTAGTCAAAATATACGTCCCATGCTTTCACCCAAAACACCACAGGAACGAGATGACTCAAGCAACGGCAAAGAAACCAACCAAGGGTCGTACCGCTACAAGAGAGGCGCGTCGCCAGCAGTTGATCAATGCGACCATAGATTCAATCTCCAAGCGAGGGTTTTCGGGTACTACACTGGCGACAGTGACAAAGGGCGCCAAGCTTTCCCATGGCATTGTTAATTTTCACTTCGATTCCAAAGAATCCCTGTATGTGGAAACACTCGGCTTTCTGGCGCAGGAGCACTATGACCTGTGGACGGCAGCGTTGGAAAAGGCTGGCCCAAACCCGGCTGACCAAATGGCTGCCATGCTCAATGTGGATTTTGAGCAAACGGTTTGCTCGGCAAAGAAGCTGGCTGTGTGGTTTGCATTCTGGGGGCAGGCGAAACAACGCCCCACCTATCTGAACATTCATAACAGCTTTGATGAACACCGCACATCTGAATTGAAAAGGCTCTGCTCGGAATTAGCTAAAGACGGTGGGTACGACCATATCACCCCGATTGAGACGACCCGTAGCATCGAATCCATCATTGATGGTCTTTGGTTGCAGGTTCTCCTATACCCCCAATCACTCAGCCGAACTGAAGCGCGCAAGAATTGCTTCAACTATTTAGCCTGCCTGTTTCCCAAGCATTTTTCCCGCTGCACCTGATCATTTAGAGAGCAAGACCACCCATGACACGTGACCCCCGTTATGACGTGCTGTTTGAACCTGTTCAAATAGGGCCCGTCACCGCAAAAAACCGATTTTATCAAGTCCCCCACTGCAATGGCATGGGCCGGGCGTATCCGTCCTCCATGGCGGAAATGCGCGGCGTCAAAGCCGAAGGTGGCTGGGCCGTCGTATGCACCGAAGAAACAGAAATTCATCACGGCTCGGATTTCAGCCCCCTGATTGAGGGGCGTCTGTGGGATGATTCCGATATCCCCACCTTCGCCCGCATGTGCGACAAAATTCATGAACACGGTGGCTTGGCCGGAGTTCAGCCCATCTATGGCGGCTTCGTGACCGCCAATCTGTACAGTCGTGAAATCCCGATGGCACCGTCGCATACCCCGGTGGAAGGCTACGAGCCGGTGTCCGCCCGCGCCATGGACAAATCAGATATCAAGCAAGTGCGAAAGTGGTATGTGGATGCGGCCAAGCGCGCCCGCACCGCCGGATTCGACATCATTTATAACTACAGTGGGCATGACGAGAGCATTCAAATGCACTTCCTGTCACGTCGCCACAATCACCGTACAGATGAATACGGTGGCAGCCTGGAAAACCGCTCCCGCCTGTTCCGGGAAATCATGTCTGATATCAAGGATGCCGTCGGTGATACCTGCGCTATCGCCATCCGCTTTGCCGTGGATGAGCTTTTAGGGTCCGACGGTATAACATCGGATGGTGAAGGCCGGGATTTTGTCGAGATGCTGGCCGAAGTACCAGATCTGTGGGACGTAAACGTGAGCGAGTGGGCAAATGATTCAACCACGTCGCGGTTTGCCGAAAGTGGCTCACAGCTGCCCTATACAAAGTTTGTGAAAGAGGTCACCAGCAAACCCGTGGTTGGTGTGGGCCGTTTTACCTCGCCCGACACAATGGTCTCACTCATCAAGAACGGTCATATGGATATGATCGGTGCCGCCCGGCCATCAATCGCAGACCCCTTTTTGCCGCGCAAGATCGAAGAAGGCCGCCCGGAAGATATTCGCGAATGCATCGGCTGTAACATCTGTGTCACGGCTGATTTTCTGGCCACGCCACTGCGCTGTACCCAAAACCCCACCATGGGCGAAGAATGGCGCAAAGGCTGGCATCCAGAACGTATCGCCGAAAAGACCAGTGACAGCGCTGTATTGATCGTGGGCGCTGGCCCCGCCGGTATGGAATGCGCCCGCGCCCTTGGTCAACGCGGCTATGGTGTTACCCTTGCCGAAGCCACCACAGAACTTGGCGGGCGCGTAACCAAGGAAAGTCGCCTTCCTGGCCTTTCTGAATGGGCACGGGTTCGCGATTACCGTGAAGGTCAGATCGCCCCTATGGTCAACGTGGAGACCTATATGGACAGCCACCTGACGGCTGAACAAATTATGGAATTCGGCTCCGACCATGTGGTGTTGGCGACCGGATCCAAATGGCGGTCCGATGGTGTAGGCCGCGCTAATCATGTGGCTATTGCTGGCTCGGATTCTGGCTCGGGCAGCGCGACCGTTTTCACCCCCGATGACATTATCGCAGGTAAAATGCCGACCGGCCCTGTGGTGATCTTCGATGATGATCACTATTACATGGGCGGTATCATGGCGGAAAAGCTGCATGCTGAGGGACTCGACGTTACCCTGGTTACGCCAGCAGCCGATATTTCCAATTGGACCCACAACACCATGGAACAGGAACGCATTCAAACGCGGTTACTTGAACTGGGTGTAACACTGGTGCCGCACCGGAATTTAGCATCCATCGGGGGTGGCACCGTCACATTGTCATGTGTTTATACTGATCGTGAGGAAACGCGTCCCTGTGGTTCCGTGGTGATGGTTACGGCGCGCCTGCCCAATGATGATTTGTATTATGAACTGACGGCGGATCAGGACGCTTTGGATGCGGCTGGAATCAAATCGGTTAGCCGCGTGGGCGATTGCCTGGCACCCGGCACTATTGCTGCGGCTGTCTATAGCGGGCACCGCTATGCCCGTGAGATGGATGAACCTGTAACGGATGCGGTACCATTCCGCCGCGAACTACCACAACTGGCTGAAGCCTGATTTAAACACCTGGAGAGCATAATGGCCCGAGATCCTCGCTACGATATCCTGTTTGAGCCTATGAAAATCGGCCCCGTAACAGCCAAAAACAGATTTTATCAAGTCCCCCACTGCACCGGCAGTGGCTGGGAAAAGCCGCGTATTCTAGCAGGCCTGCGTGAGATGAAAGCCGAAGGCGGTTGGGGCGTTATCAATACAGAATACTGCACCGTTCACCCCTCATCCGATGACGCACCCTACGCGCCCGCTTCACTGTGGGATGACGGTGATATCAAGTCTCATGCCCTGATGACGGAAAAAGTTCACGCCCACGGCGCCCTTGCCGGGGTAGAACTGTGCCTGGGCGGTGCCAGAATTGCTAATCTTTCCACCCGCGAAGTTGCTCTGGGCGTGACCAGCATGCCGAATACGGAAGGTAATCCGTTTCAGACCCGCGCCATGGACAAAGCGGATATTCGCGAAGTGCGACGCTGGCACCGAAATGCGGCATTACGGGCCAAAAAAGCCGGGTTCGATATTGCCTATGTGTATGCGACCCACGATTACCTGCTATCTCAATTCATGTCGCCCGTGCTGAACACCCGAACGGACGAGTATGGCGGCTCCGTCGAAAATCGCGTGCGTCTGGTTCGTGAAATCATCGAAGATACCAAAGAAGCTGTCGGTGACACGATGGCGGTTGCTGTGCGTTTTTCTGCTGAGACCAGTGGTGGCAGAGGTGGCGATGGCAACCCAGTCGCCGGTGAAACCCGCGAGATGTTCGAAATTCTGGCTGAGCTGCCGGATCTCTGGGATATCAACATCGCAGATTATTCGGTGGAAATGGGACTGTCCCGTTTCGTGCCCGAAGGATCGCTGGAACCCTATATTTCCTACATCAAATCTATCACCACCAAACC
>Ga0233433_10000411_pt1 | contig 46919 bp, 44 predicted proteins | sample SI_122_August201_5_FD_179868 | JGI IMG/M metagenome (GOLD analysis project Ga0233433, IMG submission 179868) | Seawater microbial communities from Saanich Inlet, British Columbia, Canada - SI_122_August2016_100_MG | ecosystem: Environmental > Aquatic > Marine > Inlet | place: Canada: British...
GCCATATCGTGCGCGTGGATGGTTTGGACGATGCCGCCGCCGATCTGGATTATGATGCCGCCCTTCAGCTTATGCGTGATGCCATGGCTCGGCTGCGTGCTGCCGTCGGCACAGAAGACAGCGTGATCCGGCTGGGTCGCGCCATGTTTGGTGTGGTTCAGGAACGGATTTCAGGCCCTGTCGATGCCATGGAGATGGCTGAGAGCCTCATGGCTGTTATCGCCGAACCTTTTCATGGCGCAACCCATACGGTGCGTACCGCATCCTGTATCGGCATTTCTACATATCCAGATGATGGAATTGATGCCGAGCAATTGGTCCGCAATGCGGAAATGGCGCTGGAGCATGCCATCAGCGAAGGCCCTGACACGGTGCGATTCTTTGTGGCCCGGCTGAACGAGCAGCTACAGCAGAGAAACACACTGACCAGTGATCTGCGCGCGGCACTGGTGTCAGGTGATCTGGCACTGCACTATCAAGCCCGGTTGTCTTTGCGCAGTTGCAGAATTTCAGGCGCCGAAGCCCTTATTCGCTGGCACCACAATGGTCGTGTGCTGGAACCCGAAGATTTCATCCCGCTGGCCGAGTCATGTGATGTGGGGCCCGCCATTGGTCAATGGGTCTTGCGAACCGCCTGCCAACAGCACAAGGAATGGATGGACAAGGGATTCCCCCGCATTCCCGTATCGGTCAATGTATCATCGTCACTGATTACATCTGGCAATTTATTGCGAGCAGTGGAAGAGGCCCTGCAAGCCAGTGACTTAGCCCCTGACCTATTGGAACTTGAACTGCCCGAAGGTTTGATCATGGCGGATCCAACCCGATTTGGCCCGGCCCTCACCACCATCCACGACTTGGGTGTGCGGTTATCGCTGGACGGATTTGGTACAGGTTATTCGAGCATGAATCATTTGAGTAACCTGGTGGTTGACCGCATTAAGATCGATCCAGCGTTCGTCACACAAATTGGCATTGATCCCCATGCCAGTCGGACGGTTCGTGCAGCGGCGGCCCTTGCCCATGGAATCAATCTGAAAGTAACGGCTGTGGGCGTGGAAACATCTGATCAGGTGGACTTCCTTCAGACCCTTCCGGTGGATGAGGTGCAGGGTTACGCTTTTGCCGCCCCCATGGATGCTACATCGTTTCGGGCCTTCGTAGACAACTTTACCGAAGCCACCGTGTCATTCTCCCCCGGTGGTGAACGGTCGATCAGCACATATCGATTCTAGGCCGATACTACTATTCAGGCTTCATCAGAAATTTACTGAATGAAGAGTGCGCGATCAAATGTAGAGATAGTAGCCGACACCCGCCAGCGCCAGACTGAATAATACCAATGAAACACCAATGATACTTTTTTCAATGCCATTCATTACGCTTCCCCCATACTCACTTCGGTTCAAAACGCCGGTTATTTATGGCTAACAGCATACGCGCATCCACAGAAAGCTGTTACTCCCGTTTGAGAGGGGATTCCAATATTCGGACACAAGTTGTTATGATTTAAAGGCGGATTGAGGCGTTATTCTACGACACGGATCGTGCCGGAATAGGAAAAATTGTTGACCCTCGACATACCAGCGACCAGGCACCCATCGCCCATATTAAAGAGTTGCCAACCCTCAATCAGGATATGTTTGTATTTAGGAATCGGAATAAAACGCTTCGCCCCCACGTCTAATTCGATTACACCACGACCATTCTCTTCCGGTCGAATTTTGTAGGCGCCATCTTCGCTGACAATTTCCGCCCCCTGACAGACAAAGGTATGTCGGTCATGGTGCGCCAAGCGTTCCATGGCTGAAACCACCTTGGCAAATACCACACAGCGTTCAAGTTCTTGATCTGCCGAAGCCTTGGTGCTCAGACCCAACAATCGACGTCGGGCTTTTTGACTTAAATCAATTCCCACACCGGTTTTAAAGTGGTCGCCCAATTTTCCACACTCATCGAAGTCATCAACCAGGAAGCCTTCTGCTGCGGCCCGTTCGGCAATCGCGATGGCAGCGACCCGTGCCTGCTCCAATAGTTCCGCGGTCGCCTTTTCAGCGTCAGTGACTTGAAGAACGTACCAAACGATAATGGCAATGCCCGGCAGTATAAGCAAAACAGTCACGGCAATATAAAAACCGATCCCGTAGCCTTTCCTGCCGCTCTCTTGGTTATCTTCTGTTGCCAATGGTGCCTCTTGGTTTTGTGCTCCCGTGAGCGAAACCTGTTGATCGTCATTCTATTCCACAATGATGATTGAATCATACAGGATAATGAGCCTGTGAAGATAATCGACAGCGGCTGGCGTCAGGCCTGCTCCGTTTCCGCAACAGCTGAGACCGCTAGCCAGGCTTCTTCGGCATGGCCCATATCCGATTTCAGCGTCTTGTGCCGACCCTGTAGAATGATGAGTTCTTTTTCATCGCCATCATAGACGGCAGGATCGGACAATTTGGTTTCCACTGTGTGCAAATCTTTGGCGATGGATTCCATCTTCTTTTCAGCATCACGTATAGATTTTTGTAACCCTGATGATTCAACACGTTGGGCCGCACGCTGTTTGCGTTGTTCTTTCTTGCTGAGTTGTGGTTGTGATTTGCTCGACTTCTGGTTCAGTTCCTTGCGTTCGGCCTTTCGCTGATCCAGTAGCAATTTGGTGTAATCTTTCAAATCGCCATCGAAGTCACGGCATGTTCCGTTGTCCACCAACCACAAGCGGTCGCACGTGGCCTCCAACAGGTGAGCATCATGGCTGACCAGCATAACGGCACCTTCATAGGCATTGAGCGCATGAACCAGCGCCTCGCGGGCATCCACGTCCAGATGGTTGGTGGGCTCATCCAGCAGCAAAACATGCGGCGCTTCACGGCTTATCATGGAGAAAATAAGGCGCGCTTTCTCGCCACCCGAAAGTTTGGAGACCTCCGTGTCGGCCCGCTGGCCTTCCAAACCAAATTTTCCCAAATGTGCCCGAATTTTGTGTTCTTGCTCTTTATCCATCATGGCGCGCAGATGCTCAAACGCCGTCTGCCCCAGAGTCAGGTCCTCAATCTGGTGTTGGGCGAAATAGCCCACCTTCAGCTTGGGTGATTTCTGTAACTTGCCATTCTCGGGCTTCAATCGACCCGCAAACAATTTGGCCAACGTGGATTTACCATTACCGTTTGCACCCAAAAGGCCAATGCGGTCATCCATATCAATGCGCATATCAAGGCCACGCAGAATGGGCTTGCCGGGCTCATATCCTACCTCAACCTCATCCAGCAACACCAACGGTGGCGACAAGGGGTTAGGGATCGGGAAATCAAATTTAACGGTACGGTCGACCATATGAGCGGCGACGGGCTCCATCCGTTCCAGCATTTTCAGGCGGCTTTGGGCCTGACGGGCTTTGCTGGCTTTATAGCGGAACCGGTCCACGAAGGACTGGATGTGTTGCCGCTCCGCCACCTGACGACTACGCAACTTGGCGTTCAGTTCCTGACGCTCGCGCCGGGTTTTCTCAAATTGATCATAGTTACCCACGTACCGTACCAGCTTGCGTTCTTCCAAGTGGACAATCTCGGTGGCCACGGCGTTCAAAAACGTGCGGTCATGGCTGATCATCAAGATAGTACCACGCCAGGTCTTCAGATGGTTTTCCAGCCATAGGGATGCTTCCAGATCCAGGTGGTTGGTCGGCTCATCCAGCAACAAGATATCGGGGTTGGCAAACAACGTGGCGGCCAAAGCCACCCGCATACGCCAACCACCGGAGAAGCTGTCCAGCCGTTCCTGCTGGGCCGGGTCGCTAAAGCCCAAACCACTGAGGATAGACGCTGCGCGCGTCGGCGCGGTATAGGCATCGATATCGCTGAGCCGGGTATGAACGTCGGCGATTCGTCCGGGGTCTGTGGCGGTTTCAGATTCTTCCAGCAACGACGCCCGTTCCGTATCGGTCGCCAGCACACACTCAATCAGGCTGCGTGAGCCGTCAGGTGCTTCCTGTGCCACGGTGGCCACGCGTGCTCTGGGCCGCAAGGATATGCTACCGTCATCAGCTTGCAGCTCTCCCAGGATTAAACGCATTAACGTAGTCTTGCCGCTACCGTTAGGCCCCACCAGTCCGGCCTTGTGAAAAGCTGGCAAAGCAAACGTGGCCTGCTCCAGCAATGGGCGGCCTGCGATCCGGTAAGTTATGTCGTTGACGTGTAACATGGCGGGCTACATAACATAGCAGTAACCAGAGTAAACCATGTATCTGTTCCAGAGTAATCCTTGTGACTCAAACTGATCGACATATTGCCATTGTTGGCGCCGGTATTATCGGCATTTGTTGCGCGCACGAGCTTAGGTCTCGCGGATTTGTGGTCACGCTCATTGACCGTGATGAGCCGTGCACAGGCACATCATGGGGCAATGCTGGTGCCATTGCCGTCGCTGAGACGTTGCCCCTGGCATCACCCGGCATCATGGCTAAAGCGCCCCGGTGGCTGCTTGATCCCACCGGTCCTCTTTCCGTGCCACCATCATACCTGCCGACCATGCTGCCCTGGTTATACCGCTTTTGGCGGGCCAGTTCTGCGGCACAGGTAAGACGGAGCGCCGAAGCGATCTCATCATTGCTGGGGATGTCTGTTGAGGCCCTGACCCGTATTACCGATGCAGCGGGTATCAGCCACAAGTTACGCCCCATGGGCGATATTCATGTGTACCAAGGCAGGCGGCAGTTTGACTCGTCCAGGTGGGGTTGGGATATGCGCCGCGAGTTGGGCGTAAAGTTTGATGTGGTTAGCGGGACTGACGTGCGCTCGTTAGAGCCTGCGCTGGATGCATCGTTCACCCACGCAGTCCATATCCCTGACTGGCTTGTGGTAACGGACCCGTTTGAGATCGGCCATGATATCGCCACCGATGCCATCGCACGCGGCGTCAAATTTCGTAGCGGTTCTGTACGCGCCATCGGATCAGAGGGCGGTAAGCCGCTTGTACAAATGGATCGTGGCGAAGATGTAGCCGCCGACTATGTGGTGCTTGCTGCGGGCGCCTGGTCACACCGGTTGACCCGAGACTGGGGAGAACATTTCCCGCTGGAGACCGAACGCGGCTACAACACAACCTTTGCCACGCCGAACATCCAGCTCAAACAACAGGTGACCTTCGCTGAACACGGGTTTGTGGTATCGCCCTTAACCTGTGGCATGCGTATCGGGGGCGCTGTGGAGTTTGCCGGACTGGATGCGCCACCCAATTACGCACGGTCAAAAGCCATGGTCAAAAAAGCCCAACGATTTTTCCCTGAATTTGATCCGGCCAGCGATACAGTGGGTGGTGTTGAATGGATGGGTTTCAGGCCGTCCCTGCCCGACTCGCTGCCGGTAATCAGTCGGTCCAGTGTACGCAGCGATGTTTTCTGTGCTTTTGGGCACGGCCATATGGGGCTGACGGAATCCGGATCCACCGCGCAATTGATCGCCGATTTAATCACCGAACGTCGCCCTGCCATTGATATGGACCCTTTTCGCGCAGGCCGTTTCTGATCACTTGGTCATTGCAGTGCACAATATTTTTTGAAAAAAGACACCATATTTTGAAAAAAAACGTCGGGTGCGGTTGCAAGGTGCCCGTGATCTGGCTATAACCCCGCCGCATCGTGATCTACCCGATCACATATCTGTTTTTACCGAGGAGATCAGCCAATGGCTGTGGAAAGAACCCTGTCCATCATTAAACCGGACGCAACCCGTCGCAATCTTACGGGGCAGATCAACGCCCGATTCGAAGAATCTGGCCTTCGCATCGTTGCCCAAAAGCGCATTCAGCTGACCAAAGATCAGGCTGAAGGCTTTTATGCCGTCCATCGTGAACGTGCTTTCTTTGGCGAACTGTGCGACATGATGTGCTCAGGCCCTGTTATCGTACAGGTCCTTGAAGGTGATAATGCCATTACCCGTAACCGGGAAATCATGGGCGCTACAAATCCTGCCAATGCAGACGAGGGTACTATTCGTCGCGACTTCGCTGAAAGCATTGAAGCCAATTCAGTTCATGGCTCAGACGCACCGGAAACGGCAGCAGAAGAAATCTCCTACTACTTCAGCCAGTTGGAACTTGTTGGCTAGGGTCTTATCGTCCTTGATTGGTTCAATCAAGGACGTGAATAAGCCCCTAAACCTATGAAATAGAGGACGATTCACGCTTCAAAAGCATCACGAAGTGATTCTATTTGAACCGATCGTGCTCTAATGCTGATTGAATTCATGGAAAAGGCCGCTGCCTGATGGTAGCGGCCTTTTTTATTCTATTGGATTGATCAAAACCTGCTCATTGGCAATCGCATCATTGATCAACACATTGTCACCTGAGACCCGCACCCGCCCTTCCGCAATCCAACGCACCGCCTGGGGGTAGATCACGTGTTCCTGTGTAAGAATACGAGCGGACAGGCTGCCTGCGTCATCATCCGGCATAACCGGTACGACAGCTTGCGTGATAATGGGGCCGTCATCCAATTCGGGCCGCACGAAATGCACGGTACAACCTGAATACCGAACCCCCATTTCCACGGCCTGGGCCTGTACATTCAGGCCCCGAAAAGCGGGCAACAGAGACGGGTGAATATTTACTAACCGATCGCGCCACGAATTGACAAACCCCTCGCCCAGCAACCACATGAACCCGGCCAAACAAATCAGCCGGGCGCCAGAGGCGCGAATACGTTCATCAAGAGCATTGTCAAAGGCTTCGCGATCATCGAAATCACGTGGTTTGATCACGGCCGTATCAATGTCGGCGTTTTGACCACGTTCGATACCGAATGCATCGCTTCGATTCGATACGACAAGGCAGATTTCAGCCGGAAAGTCCGGACTGTCACACGCATCGATCAGCGCTTGCAAATTGGTGCCATTTCCCGAAATCAGGACAGCGACTTTTAATCGATCCATGGTCCATCCATCCCCTCAATGGCGACAGGTGCAGCGTCTTGCTCCAAGGGTACCACGTTACCAATGATTTGCACGGTTTCTCCATGACCCATAAGAACCTGCATGATACTGTCGGCGCGATCTGCGGGCACCAAAGCGACCATGCCGATGCCACAATTGAACGCCCGCACCATCTCATCGCGGGGCACACCACCGGTCTTGCTCAACCAGGGAAACACGGGTGGTACTGGCCAGCTTCCGGCATTCAGGGTTACGGCCATGCCTTCCGGTAATACACGGGGGATGTTTTCCACCAACCCGCCACCTGTTATATGGGCAAAGGCATGGACGCCACCGGCTTCAATAGCCGCCAGGCAGCTTTTGACATAAATGCGGGTGGGTGCCAGCAAGGTTTCTGCAATGGTGTGGCCCGGATTAAACGGCGCGTCTGAATTGTAATCCAGACCGGCCAAGTCCAATACCCGACGTACCAACGAAAATCCGTTTGAATGCACTCCATTGGAAGAAAGACCCAGAACCACGTCACCAATCGCCACATCCTCACCGGTCAATTCCTGACCGCGTTCAACCGCGCCGACGCAGAACCCGGCCAGATCGTAATCCTTGCCCGAATACATGCCGGGCATTTCGGCCGTTTCGCCGCCAATGAGCGCGCATCCAGCCTGAAGACATCCATCGGCAATACTGGCAATAACGGCAGTGGCTTCATCCACATCCAACGACCCCGTGGCCAGATAATCCAGAAAGAACAGTGGTTCGGCGCCCTGTACGACCAGATCGTTGGCGCACATCGCCACCAGATCAATACCGACACCATTGTGAATCCCTGAATCAATGGCGATTTTCAGTTTGGTGCCGACACCATCGTTGGCCGCAACCAATATGGGGTCTTGGTATCCAGCCCCACGTAAATCAAAGAACCCGCCAAAGCCGCCGAGCCCGGACATGACGCCTGAGCGTTTTGTGGATCCGGCCAGCGGCTTGATCGCATCCACCAGGTCGTTTCCGGCGTCGATATCCACACCGGCGTCTCGGTATCTGAGGCCGTTTGCAGGCGGCTTCTGTGACATGGTGATCCTCCAGGAAAACTTGATTTAGCTTGCTTTGCGCCCCTCTGACAGGGCATTTTGGCTTGGATTTGGGGAATACCCCAGATTTCAGATAATGCCAACCGGAATGATCAGGATAATGGCTTCACGCCCGTTTGCAATATGCCTTTTTGGCCTACAAAGAGTTGTTTTTATCGCTGTGATGGCTATTGCCGGTGTATCGGCCATACCGCACAGTGCTCGTGCAGCGGATCCTGCGTTGTATGAAGTTAATGACGTTCAGGTGGATGCTACCGCCGAGTCGGCAGCAGCAGCCCGTAACGAGGCCTTGGCTTCTGGCGAACGCGAGGCCTTTCACCGATTGATCCGTCGGCTTACGATGCGCGAAAATTACAACCGTCTGCCCAATCCTGATCGGGCAACCATATCGACCTATGTGCGGGATTTCTCCGTATCAGACGAGAAGACATCCTCGGTCCGGTATCTGGCGAAAATGCATGTTCGGTTCAGAAGCCGCGATATTCGCCAATTGTTGAGCGAGTTTGGCATTCCTTTTACAGAAACCATCAGCAAACCCGTTTTGGTCATCCCGGTGCTTGAGCGAAACGGCTCATATAGTTTGTGGGAAGAAACAAATGACTGGCGTTTGCTGTGGAGCAATCTGAGCAGCAACGACCGCATGGCGCCCTTAATGCATCCCATTGGTGATCTTACGGATATATCGAAGATTGGTGCCCAGCACGCTGTTAGCGGCGATACAGGGCGCCTGCAGGCCATGTTGGAGCGGTACGACAGCACCGCTGTACTGGTTGTCCACGCCGTTCTCAATACGACCGTGGCCAATGTGAACGGGTTAGAGGTTTATATCACTCGCTATAGCCCGACTGACGGCATCCAACGCCGTACATCCAGATATACAGCCCCGGCAACAGAAACCATCGGATCACTACTCGCCAGTGCCGTCGCGGATGTTTCCATTTCTGTTGAAGAAGGCTGGAAACGCGAAAATGTCATGAACATGGGTGATCGTGGTGTCTTGCCGGTATCCGTACCCATCAAAAGTTTGCCGGACTGGTTAGCAATCCAAAGCAGAATTGCTGAAGCAGCGGTGGTAAGCCAGATGGAAGTGGTCCTGTTGTCACGCGAGGAAGCACGCATTAACCTGCACCATCTGGGCGACCTGCTTCAGTTAAAGGTGGCTTTGGCCCAAAAGGATCTGCGATTGGTTCAATTGGAAGGGGCGTGGGCAATCCACGCCCAATAGGGGCAACAAAACATGACCCGAACACACCGTATGATAACATGGGGCCTGGGCCTCGTTGTGGTCCTGATTCTGCTCCATATGCTGAGTGGCATTCTTCTACCTTTTGTTGCCGGTATGGCAGTCGCCTATTTTCTTGATCCTGTGGCTGACTGGATGGAGTCCAAAGGCCTGTCCCGATTGCTGGCGACGGTCATCATCACCTTGTCGTTCTTTCTCATCGTGGCGCTTGGTCTGGCGATGCTGTTCCCGCTTTTGCAGGGGCAAATAATTGCCATAGCAGACCGCGTCCCTGATCTTGTTGCCCTGGTTCAGAGTATGGCAGAGCAAGCTCGCGCCTATGCCGAGTCCGTTTTGCCCGCAGACGCCATGCAACGTGCCGGGGATGCGGCCAGCGATTATTCTGGCACCCTGATGGGCTGGTTGAAAGCGGCTGCCACGCGTGTATGGAGCGGCGGCATGGCCTTGTTCCAACTGGTTTCCATGATTCTGATTATGCCGATCGTTTCGTTCTACATGCTGTTGGAGTGGGACCGAATTGTGGCCCGTATGGATCATCTGTTGCCCCGTGGTCAGGCGCCGGTTATTCGAGAACAATTGTCGCTGATCGATCAAACTATTTCAGCCTTCGTGCGCGGTCAGGCGAGCGTGTGTCTGGTTCTTGCCACCTTCTACGCTATTGCGCTGACGATGGTCGGGCTTGAAACCGGCTTGTTGATTGGACTCGGCGCGGGCCTTATATCGTTTATCCCTTACGTGGGTGCCATGACGGGTATCTCCATCGGTGTGGGGGTTGCGTTGGTCCAGTTTGACGGTATCTCACCGGTCCTGAGTGTTGCCGCTATCTTTATCGTCGGGCAAGTGTGTGAGAGCTACCTGTTAACGCCAAAACTGGTGGGCAGCAAAGTTGGGCTGCATGATTTGTGGATCATCTTTGCCCTCATGGCGGGCGGCACATTATTCGGGTTCACCGGTGTGTTACTGGCTGTGCCCACTGCGGCCATCATTGGCGTGCTCATCCGGTTCGCGATTTCGCGTTATCTGGACAGTCCGCTTTATCATGGCGGTGGAGACATCCCGCAGTGAGCCCTGCGCGACAACTGACGTTCGATCTGGACCACCGACCAGCTCTTTCGGGTGATGACTTTCTTGTGGCTTCGGCCAATGAAGCCGCCATCAAATGGATTGACCAATGGCCCACGTGGCCGGCGCAAGCCGTCGCCATATCCGGGCCGTCCGGGTGCGGTAAGACCCATCTGGCACACGTGTTTCAGGCTCGATCTAATGCTGGATACGTCACGGGAAACGCTATTTCAGAGAGCACAGCCCGATCATTGGTGTCGGATCACCCGGCGCTGGTGATCGACGATGCCGATGACCTTTCCAGCCCTGAGCAGGAAAAAGGGCTGTTCCACGTGCTCAATATCCTCAAAGAACAAAACAAGCAGGCCTTGTTGCTGGCCAAGGTGCCGCCATCACAGTGGACAAGTAATCTGGCAGACCTGCAATCTCGCCTGAATGCCTTGCCCCACGCGGCGATTGATAATCCCGATGAAATGTTGATCACTGCCGTTATGGTGAAGCAGTTTTCTGATCGTCAACTTCGTATCGAACCCGGCGTGATTGATTATCTGCTGCCCCGTATGGAACGGTCATTTGCCGCGGCCCAGCGCATTGTCACCGCCGTTGACGAGGCCGCCCTGGCAGAACACCGCAAGATTACCGTACCGCTGGTAAGCGCTGTTTTGAAATCTGTGAACGATTAAGGCAAATAAAAAGGCGGCACCCGAAGGTACCGCCTCTTCCAATCTCTACGGTGCGAGTTTTTATTCGCCCATAACTTCCTTGAGGAAGCTATCCATCTCGCCGGACAGTTTTTCTGCTTGTTGGGAAAGCTCATTGGCGGCACCAAGAACTTCGCCAGCTGACTGTCCCACATCCGAAGATGCGGTGGTAACAGCGGCGATGTTTGTGGCAACTTCCTGCGTAGCGGCGCCCTGTTCCTCGACCGCCGAAGCAATGGTTGTGGCGATCTCGCTGATCTCCGTGATGGTCTTGGAAATCGAGCCAATGGCGCTCACGGCATCACCCGTTGCTGATTGTATTTCTCCAATCTGGCTACTGATCTCTTCGGTAGCACGGGCCGTCTGTGTGGCCAGGTTCTTCACTTCCGCAGCAACAACCGCAAAGCCTTTACCAGCTTCACCGGCGCGAGCCGCCTCGATCGTCGCATTCAGCGCCAACAGGTTGGTCTGGCTGGCGATATCATTAATCAGCTTGACCACATCGCCGATCCGTTGAGCGGCCTCGGCCAACCCTTGAATACCTTCGTTGGAGCGTTGTGCTTCATTCACGGCTTCTTGTGAAATGCTGGATGAGCGGGAAACCTGTTGCGCAATTTCACTGATGGAAGCGCTCAGTTCCTCGGATGCTGACGCAACGGTACCAGCGCGGGAATTGGCTTCATCCGACGTGCTGACCATGGATTCAGACGATGCCTGCATCTCTGTTGCCGCCGCAGAAACTGATTCCACGATGCCCTTCACATTATCGGTCATGGCGACCTGAGCGGATACAACGGCCCAGGAAAGCATGGCACCGGAATAGTTCTTGTCAGCGTCGAAAACCGCATAAGTCTGTAGATCCAGTGTTTCCGGCCCAATCTGAATATTCGTGCGATAAGGCAGGTTATCAGGGTTAGACAGTAACTGACGCTGATGAGCCGGGTTTTTGTGGAAGATATCAACACACTGGCCGACAATTTCATCACCCTTACAAGGCAACAGACTCTCAATGGTTTTTAGCGTGTTGATACTGGTCTGGTTGGCGTACGTGATGGTGAAGCCATCTGTTTCCAGGAACAACACGTTGATGGGCAGCTGATCCAGAATCTGTTTCTGCAACAGTGTTTCTGTTTCGGCGGCAACCTGTGATGTGATTACTGACCAGGTGAGCATGGGGGCTAGATAATTGCCGCCATCGTCATAAATGGCTGTTACCAGCAAATCCAGTGTTTCCGGTCCCACCATGATGTGGGTGGAATATGGCAAGTTAGCCGGATCGGCCAACAAGCGGCGCTGATGCGCTGGATCTTTGTGAAAAACATCAATGCAGGTACCAATGATATCAACCGCATTGACGGGCAGCAGACTCTCAATACTCGCCAACGTGGTTAGCGTGCTTTTATTTGCATAGGTGACTTCAAAGCTCTCGAGGTCGATGAGCATGACGTTGACCGGCATAAGCTCGACCATATCTCTCAACATTTTGTCATCTACACCACTATTTCCAACGGTTCCGGTGATTACATTCATTACGCTAACTCCCTAAAAATACTGTACAGAATTGGCACTCTGTCTCGCGCTACACTTTTATGTTGGAGCAGCACCGTATGCATTCAAGGGTTTTTTTAATTATTCTAAGTTTTTTTCAATACAACCCGACGGCCTTCGATACCAAGCGCACACTCACCGCTTCTGATCCGAAGCGCATCTTCGCCGAATACCTCTCGTCGCCAGCTGCGCATGGCAGAAACGTCGGCTTTTTCGCCAAATGCTGCGATCATTTCCACATCCTCACTGGAGGCGATCAGTTTCTGCGCCACATTGAACTCTTCACACTTCATTTTGAGTAAAACTTTGAGCAAATCCATGGTTGGGCCAATGCCATTAGGTAAATCCGGCTTGGTGCGTGGTTTCGGGCACTGGTCACCCGGTATATCCATCCCCCGCTTGACCGCCTTCAGGATATCCTGACCGGCCTGGCCTTCGGCCATGCGTTTGCCAAGGCCGCGGGTGCGCTCAAGCTTGGCAACGGAATCAGGCGTATGATGGGCGATCTCCAGCATGGCTTCGTCGCGCAAAATTCGGTTCCGTGGCTGATCACGGCGGCGGGCTTCTAATTCCCGCCATGCAGCCAGTTCCCGTAAAACAGCCAGTGTGCGGGGTTTTGCGTTTCGTGACTTGATGCGGAGGTAGGTCTCCATGGGGTCGACCAGATATATTTTCTCGTCCAGCAAGCCACTCATTTCTTCGCCGATCCAATCCTCGCGCCCCTGATCCGCAAGCATTTTGCAGAGCTTCTCATAGGCCGGGCGCAGGTAAACCACATCAGCCAGCGCGTAATCAATCTGGCGTTTGTTCAAGGGGCGGATCGACCAGTCCGTAAACCGGGTTCCCTTATCCACCGTGGCACCCGTTAATCGCGTCAGCAGGTTCTCGTAGCCCACAGAGTCCCCGAAGCCGCAAACCATGGCCGCCACCTGTGTATCAAACACCGGATGTGGTAAAGCGCCCGATTGATGATGAAAAATCTCCAGGTCCTGCCGGGCTGCATGAAAGACTTTCAGCACGTTTTCGTTTGCAAACAGCCGATAAAGCGGCGACAGGTCCATATCCGGATTCTCAATGGGATCAATCACTGCGGACAGATCAGCATCGTCTTCGCCGTCCATCAAATCACCGCCCATGGCGACCTGCACCAGGCACAAAATTGGCCAGTACGTTGATTCTCTTAAGAATTCTGTATCTACCGTTACATAAGGGGCTTGCTCAGCCCGCGCACAAAACGTCTCGAGCGTTGCGGTATCGGTAATCATCCGGGCTTCGTCGGGTAGTTTGTCTGATCGTGTGGTGAGCATGGAGTCTCTTTTTCAGTTCAACGTATTGTTATTACTAATTTTTTTGTTCCCAGCCACCGCGATCTCCCTGCTGCCAGTAGGTCAGCGTATGACCGGCATCAAGGTAGGTTTTCCACCGGGTACGTGCAGCCGTCAGGGCCTCGTCGTCATTGCCATCGAAAAGCTCGAAACACCGCTCAAATCCGCTGATGTCATCGTGTTCTGCCCCATCGGTAAGGAACAGAAACTGGGCATCATTGGCATTATCGCTACCTTCGGCCAGCCAGATCGGTTGATCAGCGGGATTACCGTCGGTTATGTTACCATGGGGCAACCACGCGTCCGCTTCATCAGTCCACAACAACCCGGTCAGGGACTCCGTGCGGGTGTCAGATCCGGTAAGAACCAACGCCCGCTTCCCCGCATCGAGTGTTCGTGCCAGCAACTTGGGCAAGACCTTGTCCAATGGTGATCGTTGCAGGTGATAAAAAGCAATATCAGTCAGGACTACTTGCCCTCGTAATGGTCAGCAACCAGACGATCCAGCAAACGCACACCAAACCCGGTGCCGCCCTTTGGTACCGTGGCCGCATCTTTTTTGGTCCATGTCACGCCAGCGATATCCAGATGCGCCCAGGGCGTATCGCCCACAAAACGTTTCAGGAACTGGGCTGCCGTAATGCTACCGCCACCACGACCGGGGGAAATATTCGCCATGTCAGCGATTTCAGACTTCAACATCTTGTCATAATCATCGCCCAGCGGCAGCCGCCAGATAAGTTCACCCACCGCCGTACCGGCCCCCGAAAGGGCGTCGGCCAGTTTATCATCGTTGGAGAACATGCCCGCACGGTCGCTGCCCAACGCAATGATGATCGCACCGGTCAGGGTCGCCAGATCGACCATGAACTTGGGCTTAAAACGCTTGTTGCAGTAATGCAGCGCATCAGCTAGCACCAAACGGCCTTCCGCATCGGTATTGAGGACTTCAATGGTTTGACCGGACATGGAGGTCACTACGTCACCGGGGCGCTGAGCATTACCGCCTGGCATGTTTTCAACCGCCCCAACGACACCGACCACATTGACCTTGGCTTTACGACCCGCCAGGGCTTTCATCAAACCGATGACAACGCCTGAGCCGCCCATATCCCATTTCATATCTTCCATACCACCCGCAGGCTTGATGGAAATACCACCTGTATCAAAGGTGACGCCCTTGCCCACAAAGGCAATGGGTTGATCAGATTTTTTGGCCGCACCATTCCATTGCATAACAATCAGGCGTGATGGTCGAACAGAGCCCTGCCCCACACCCAGAAGTGACCCCATACCCAGTTTCTTCATCTGAGCTTCATTCAGGACTTCAACTTTCACGCCCAACTTGGACAGCGTCTTGGCTTCTTTCGCCAGGGTTTCAGGGTACAGAATATTGGCAGGCTCGCTCACCAGATCACGGGTGAAGAACACCCCGTCGGCAACCCGGTCCATACTGGCAAACAACTTGCGCGCCTTGGCCGTAGCCGGTCCGCGCACTGTAAGGGATTTGATGGACGCCTTGGCATCCTTGCCTTTTTTGGTGTGGTATTTATCAAACGTGTAGGAGCGAAGCCGGGCACCGGTGGCCGCCTCTGCGCCCATCTGCGCCGCATCCAGTTTACAGCCCTTGATCGTATCCACACAGATCGAGACAGCCGTTGAACCTGATTTAGCTACAGCAGAATAAATCCGACCGCCCATGGATTGCATCGCCAGATCATCCAGTTTCTTCGGATCACCAAGCCCAACAATGAGAACCGTATCCAGCTTGGTTCCCGCCGGTGCCGGAATGGACACCGATTGCCCCAGATTGCCTTCGAACCGTCCAACTGAGATGGCGCGCTTGATGCTGCCCTTCAGCTTTGTGTCTAGTGTTTTCGCTGATTCCGTCAGCTTGTTACCCTTCAGCACCCCGACGCAAACGATGCCAGTATCGGGTAGACCAGAATTAGCAAAAGCAATTTTCATAACGGTTTGTCCTCATCATTGTAATTATTCCAGACCGTATACCACCGTATCCGGCACTCAGGCGCACAACTCTACTGCACAGCCCCATAAAGGGAAGGATAAGTTGCATAAATAGATTGAAATTCGGGCAATTTTTGCAGAATGCTCTTTTGTACTTGGGTAAATACCCGGATGATCCAGACGGTGGTTGGTACAGCGACTGATCTATTTCGGACAATAATGTGATGCCTGTCACTGTTTGGCACCCAGTTTACGGGCAATATACTGACCATGAATACATATGACCCAACTCTTGCCATTCGCGACGACAACCTGCGGCTTATTCTGGCCAAGGACCACGATCAGTGGCTAGCCAGCGAATGGCGTTATCACCATATCTGGTTATGGGTCGCTGGCAGCCTGCTGGCCGTAACGGCCATCGGCCTAATGGCGCAGATGCTGGTTTTCCTGATCCTGAGCGCTCTCTGCCCTGTGTGGCTCGCCCTGTTCGTCAAGGCCTCTTATGAAATGCGCCGCATTCGCGCGTGGCAGCACGATCACCACGCATTCTTGCGCAAATACAATCGGGCTCATCTGTCCGGCATTATACCTGCTTAAAGCGAAGCGGCGTGCGCTTGCGGCCCCAATCGCCGGGCGGGCCATCAAACACACCGGCGATCAGATCACCACAATTGTTACAGCGCCCTTCACGGTTGCCGCCCATGCGAATATTCCAATCAGACAATTCATACCAGTCGCGGCCAATGAGTATGGTGTTGCATGACGGGCAGTAGGTGGAGCTACCCGATTTGTCGTGCACGTTACCCATATAAACATAATTCAACCCATTGCCGATCGCGATATCGCGTGCGCGTTTCAGGGTCTCGGGCGGCGTGCGGGGTTTGTCTGTCATCTTCCAGTCTGGATGGAAGGCGCTGAAATGCAGCGGCACGTCGGGCCCCAGCTCATCCATGATCCACGAACTCAGCTCATCCAGTTCCTTATCTGAATCGTTCTCACCCGGGATCAGCAAGGTCGTGATTTCGAACCACACATCTGTTTCATGTTTCAGGTACCTGAGCGTATCCAGCACCGCGCCCAATTGCGCCGTACACAGTTTTTCATAAAAACTTTCGGTGAAACATTTCAAATCCACATTGGCCGCATCCATGTGGTTGAAGAATTCCACACGCGGTTCAGGGCAGATATAGCCCGCCGTCACGGCCACGGTTTTGATGTCGCGCGCATGGCAGGCTTTTGCCACGTCAACGGCATATTCCAGAAAGATCACCGGATCATTATAGGTAAAAGCCACACTGCGCGCGCCAGCCTGAACGGCGGCGGCGGCGATCATCTCAGGCGATGCCTGCTCGGCCAGTTTATCAAATTCACGCGACTTGGAGATATCGTAGTTCTGGCAAAACTTGCACGTCAGATTACAACCTGCCGTGCCAAACGACAGCACCGGCGTGCCAGGCAGAAAATGGTTAAGCGGTTTTTTCTCAATGGGGTCCACACAGAATCCGCTGGACCGGCCATAGGTGGTGAGCACAACCTCGTTCCCCTCACACGCACGCACAAAACAAAGCCCGCGCTGGCCGTCACGCAACTTGCAAAACCGTGGGCACAGATCGCACTGAATGCGATCATCGTCCAGCTTGTGCCAGTATCTTGTTGCCGCTGTCATGGCATAGCTTAACACAAAACGGGGAAATCAAAGGCGTCTGAATTCGACGCCGGGCAAGGTGTCACGATGACCTTATTGTGCGCTCGGCCGGGAATGAAACGACAACCGTGGTGCCCTTATCCAATTCGCTGGTGATCGACAGCGAACCTTCATGCAAATCAATCAGGGATTTGACGATCGCCAAGCCAAGGCCGGCACCTTCATGGGCATGAGTATGGCTGTCCCTTACCTGTCCAAATTTATCCAAAATCAGGGATATATTTTCTTCGGCAATGCCGCAGCCGGTATCCTTTACAACCAAGCGTACCTCGTCGTCATCGCTGATTTCGCAAATCACGCCCACCTTCCCGCCTTCGGGGGTGAATTTCACCGCGTTGTGTAACAAATTGAGGAGAACCTGCTTTATTCTTAGCGGGTCCGCGCGAAGCAGCGGCAGACCATCCGGCAGGGTTGTTGTGATCTCGACACCGGCTTTTTCAGCCCTCGATCCAATCATGAGTTCACATACTGAAATGATCTCGGGTATGCTCACATCTTCCTCATTGATATCGAGTTCACCAGCTTCCACCTTGGACAGGTCAAGGATATCAGAAATAATGCCCAACAGTTGCTCACCAGACGCTTGAATGTCGCTGGTGTATTCCCGATATTTGGCATTAAGAGGGCCAAACAACTCACCGCCGATTAGTTCGGAAAAACCGATAATCGCATTCAAGGGGGTGCGTAGTTCATGGCTCATGTTCGCCAGTGTCTGACGTCAGCGCCTATGGAACAAATTAGCGGTATTGCATAAGAGAGGATTTCTGGTTCATCGTAATGACAAGATTTGGCATCAGGTCTTTCAATTTCTCAGCCAATTCTAGGCCCGTAAGGCCGGGCATATGAAAATCAAGAATTGCCGCCTCTGGTTCGTTGGACTTCAATAGCTCCAAGGCTTCGTCACCGCTTGCAGCCTCTAAAATAGAAATATTTGGTGAAATCTCCAAAACAATTTTCTTGGTGATCATTCGTGACACTTTACTGTCATCGACGATTAAAACGTTACCGTACATCGTGTGCTCTATCCTCTACCTGGAATTTCCCCGAACCCGGTAAGTACGCTAGACTATAAACTCTTGTCTAGCGCATTTCAAATGGACTCATCACCGTAAAAACCACACTAAAATCAAGGCCATACCGATGATTATCAATACGCACTATCCACTCATTGGCTTTATTTTTCAGGACCCACAAATGAGGTTCTGTTTATCACGCTGGAACCCTGCTAATTCTTTGTGATTATTCTCGTAGTAGGCTCGCCCCCCAATGTCTTTGATGCCCGAAAAACCACCACTGGCTATTTTAATCGCGGTCACCGCTGTGGGGCCGTTGACCATCAACATATTTTTGCCGTCCATGCCGGGGTTGGTGGCTGATTTAGATACGACCTATGCCATGGTTCAACTCACCCTGTCGCTGTATCTGGCCGGACTGGCCATCGCCCAACTTGTGTATGGCCCTTTGTCCGACCGGTTCGGGCGCAGACGGCCCATGTTGGTGGGGCTCGGCATCTTCCTTGTGGGCAGTGTGGTGTGTGCCACCGCACCCACCATCGGCGTGCTGATTGGCGGGCGCGTTTTGCAAGCCGTAGGCGGATGCGCCGGGGTGGTGTTGGGCCGGGCCATGGTTCGCGACATGTTTGACCGAGAACGGTCGGCCAGCATGATTGCCTATATCACCATGGCCATGGTTGTGGCCCCCATGCTGGCCCCCACCATCGGTGGTACACTGGATGAATGGGTGGGGTGGCGTTACAGCTTCGTGTTTGTGCTGGTGTTTGGTGCCCTTGTTATGCTCGGTTGCCTTTTCGTGCTGGCCGAAACGCATGGGCCTGAACGACGCAAGGCAGTGGCTGAGGCGCACATCAGTATCCTGGGGTTATTGAAGATTCCCGCCTTCTATGGCTATACGCTGCAACTCAGCTTTTCATCTGCCACATTCTTTGCCTTCTTGGGCGGCGCGCCCTTTGTGGTGGTTCAGTTGATGGGCTATCCGCCATCCACGTTCGGTTATTATTTTCTGTTCGTGTCGGCATGCTACATGATTGGAAATTTCACCGCTGCGCGTCTATCCACCCGTATGGGCACGGATCGCATGGTTCTTTTAGGAACCGGTATATCTGTGATGGCGGCCTGGGCGCTGGGCGTGTTTTATCTGTATGATGTGTGGGGGCCCATCAGCCTGTTTGGCAGTATGGGAATCATTGCGCTTGGCAATGGTGTCTCCATCCCCAACGGCATCGCCGGTGCGATCAGCGTGGATACCCGACTGGCCGGTGCGGCGTCAGGGATCAGTGGCTTTACCCAGATGGCTTTCGGTGCGGGCTCAACCATGCTGGTCGGTAGTTTGCTGGTTGATACAGCCGCCCCCCTGGTGATCATCATGACGATTGGTGCCACCATATCCTTTGCCATGCATATTTTCGGCGTGCGTTTATTTTCTGCAATCCGGTAAAAATATACAAAAAGGCCTTGGGCATTCGGTCGGCCCTACCAACATGTAATACTGGGCAATTATTCAAGGAACAAAAATGGTCGAGGACGTTGATACCGGTCAACTTCCCATGAGTTTTGACGATCCAGCCTATCAGGCTTGCTACGCTTATTGGCTCAATCTCAAAGCTGATCGATGGGCACCCACTTGGCGGGAGTGGGACTGGATGGCATTGCCGACCAATCTCATACCCTATTTTCAGGTGGTTGACGTTCACTACAACACGGAAGGCGCGCCCACGGATTACACATACCGGTTTTGGGGAACCGCGAATGCGGCCATGCACCAGGTGGATATGACTGGGAAATCCGTAAACGAAATCCGTTCACTGGCCACTCGAAATCAGGTCATTAAGCAGTACAATAAGGTTGTTGAACAGAAACAGGCAACCGGGTCTTTCTATGTATTACAGACCGTAGAAAATAATATCCCTCACACCCAGATATCTCTGAGGATGCCTGCCTCTGATGATGGCGAAAGGATTGATCAGATTATCTCGTTCTCGGACTGGCGCGATGAACTCCGCAACAAAAGCCCTGATGAGATCATGGCATATAGCGGTTAGAGCAACGAGTGCCCCCGAACTGGCACATAACTGATGCGTTCCAGAAACACCCCGTCATCGCGGGTTTTAACCACCGCCATACCACGCATGCCCGTGCCCAGAACCTCCCATGTTTCCCAATCAGTGAGCACGCCGTCCTTGTCTTCCCGTACTTCATCGGTGAGCAGCCACTCATTATCACCACCCAACTGTTTCATGCGCGCATCCCAACGCAGCATATAAGCCGGTAACATCTCTTTGGTTACCAGTATTGGCTCGGCCGGATCATCAAACACAAAATCAACCGCCACGGCCGATACCAGTGCCTCGTCATCCAGCTGGTACCAGCCTTCTATATATTGCGCGCGCAGGCGTTCGCGTTCTGTCATCGTCTATGCCTTTATTTAGCCCCAGATAAGCAGCAGGCCAATGCCACTCGCCACCAGGATCATACCGAACAGTTCCATGGCTGACGTTTTCTCCCGAAAGAAAAAGGTGGAGATCAGCAGTGCGAACAAAAATTCGATTTGCCCAAATGCTTTTACGTAGGACGCCCGCTCCAGCGTCATGGCGACGAACCAGCCGATGGATCCCAGCGCAGACGTAAGTCCGATAAACCACGACAATTTCCACTGGCGTACAATCACCGCGAACTGATGACGCGACTTAACCATCATATAGGCCCCGGTGATGGTAATCTGGATCACAATCATGGAAACCAGCACCATGCCAGCGGTGAACAGATAACTGTCATGACCGAATGACAGCGATGCCCGGCGTAACGACAATGAGCAGATAGCAAAGGCCAGGCCGGCCCCCAATCCCACAAGCGCAGACTTGCTCCACAGGCGGGCAAATATAGTGCCGCCTTCGAGTGCGTCGGTTCTGGCAATGGTCAAAACCAGCACACCGGCTACGCTGAGCATGATTGAGGCCCAACCACCAACGGTGATCATCTCACCAAAAAATAGTGACCCCACCAACGCGGTTAGAAATGCTTCGGTCCGGGCATAGGTTGTACCCACCGCGAAATTCCGCAAACTAAACAGATAGATCAATAACACCGTCGCCACGATCTGCATGATCGCTGCCACCGTTGAGAAGACAACGAAGTCCTGATTGAACGGCGGCAGGTCCAAATCCCCCTGCACCATCACAATAGCCAGAAATGCTGCGGCAAACGGCAGGCCACACACAAACCGCACCATGGTCGCACCAATAGCGTCCAGATGTTTGGTGATGTGTTTCTGCGCCGCCGTTCGCATTGTTTGCATTACAACCGCAAACAGGCTTAGCGCGATCCAGCCCCACTCTTCCATGATGGCCAAATACCTTGATCCATTGAACCTGAGAATCACACTGTAGTGGATACGTGCGCCGCGAACACGCCGCTTTGCAAAGACGGCTGAAAATTATAGAGTTTACACAAGGGCCTCAATTCTAGCAGCGAGACACTAGGCACGTGGACGATTATTTTGATTTAGGTACCTATAGTCACCCCATCACCACCACATCCCCCCAAGCACAGGTCTGGTTCGACCGTGGTTTGCTCTGGTGTTATGGCTTTCATCACGAAGAAGCTGTGCGGTGTTTCAAGAACGCCCTTGAGCACGATCCGGGTTGTGCCATGGCCCATTGGGGCGTCGCTTATGCCAGTGGGCCTTTTTACAACAAACCGTGGGAATGGTTTGAGCGCAATGAGCTGGCCGAGACGGAAGCATTCTGTTTTGCCACGGTACAAAAGGCGATAGATGCCAGTGCCAAGGCTTCTGCACCCGAACAGGCCCTGATCAACGCGCTTTCGAAACGTCATCAATCGCCGGACCTGGTCGAACATGAAATTTTTTGCCAGTGGACCGATGATTACGCTGATGCCATGCGTCAGGTCTATACCGGGTTCCCCGACGATCTGGACGTCATAACGCTCACAGCAGAATCCTTGATGAACCGCACCCCATGGATGCTGTGGGATGTGCATGGTGGCGTACCGGCCGAAAATGCAGACACCGAAGAGATCATTGATGTCCTGAGCCACGGCATGGATCTGGTTGAGCGGCAGAATTTGCCGCCCCATGCAGGCATGATTCATTTGTGGATTCACGTTTGGGAAATGTCACCCACCCCGGAACGGTCCCTGATGGCGGCCGATCAACTTCGCTCTTTGTCACCGGAAAATGGACACTTGCTGCATATGGCCAGCCACATCGATGTACTGTGCGGGCACTACTACGAAGCGGTCATGTCCAATAACCGCGCCATTGAAGCAGACCGCAAGGTTATCGAGCTACGCGGTGCGGAAGAATTCTACACCATATCGTGTTGCCACGACCTGAAACTCAAGATGTTTGCCGCCATGTATCTGGGCCAGTTCAAGGCCGCCATGGTTGCCATGGACCGCACCCTCGAGATACTGCCTGATGAGGTTATTCGGGCGGGCACGCCCTATATGCAAGGATCACTGGAAGGCTATGCCGCCATGAAGACGCATATTCTGGTGCGCTTTGGCAAGTGGCAGGAAATCGTGGACGAACCCTTCCCCGAAGATACCGACTTCTACGTTATGGGTACGGCCATGCTGCATTACGCCAAGGGTATTGCCCACGCCACATTGGGTAACGTATCGGAGGCCGATGCCTTTCGCGCGTCCTATGCCGCCTATATCGCAGCCATCGACAAAGAAATGATCTTTTCCAATAATCTGGCCGTGGATGTACTGGCCGTGGGAACGTCCATGCAAGCGGGTGAAATCGAGTACCACCGAGGCAATTACGAGGTGGCGTTCGACCACCTCCGCAAAGCCATCGAGCTGGAAGACAATCTGAATTACTCAGAACCCTGGGACTGGATGCACCCCACGCGTCATGCCATGGGGGCCTTGTCACTGGAACAGGGGTTGGTTGAGCAGGCCGCCGAGGCCTACGAAGCCGATCTGGGCTTTGCTGATACGCTGCCCCGGTGTTGCCAGCATCCAGAAAACGTCTGGGCGCTGCATGGCTATACGGAATGCCTGAAGCGACTGGGCCGTGACACAGAAGCTAAAGCGTTGGAGAGCCGCCTTCATTTGGCTATGGCGCGGGCCGATGTAACGATTTCATCTTCATGTTGTTGCCGTAAAACGCAGCACTGCTATTAAGTTAAACGATTTATTAATCTATTTGCGCGCATGTTTGCAATTTTCTTTACTCGAGTGACGCGCGTCACAGCATAATACCATCCCCTGCCCTATTATAATTGCCATAACGCGGCACTTTATAATCAGGGAGCCAATTGATGGCCCATGCACTAAAGCCTATAGAGAAACGGTACTTCCAACGCATTCCTGCGGACATTAAAGGCAGTGTCACCGGCGATGGTGCATTTGTAGCTTGTTCAATTGACAACCTCACTGATTGCGGTGCCAAAGTCAGGCTACTGGTAGAGCCTGGTTATCTGCAAATCACCGAAGGCTCCGAAATCCACCTGAACATCCCGAACTTCGACCAGCTTTGTGGCCAAGTGGTATGGATTGATGAAAGCGATCTGGGCATTCTATTCAACGAAAGCCATCCAGTAACCGCGTACCTTCAGTAAATCCCCGTCCGGGGCTGCACTACGGCTTAAAAAGCGTTACACTGAATAACGCAGGAGCCGTTTCAATGAATGCAGTGCGTAGCCCCGCCGTCGCCGGGACATTTTACCCTGAATCAAGTGCCGAACTGGGCACCGTGGTGCGCGGTTATTTAGCCAACGTCACCCTGCCCGCCGACTCGCCCGCCGACTCGCCCACTGGCACCCCCACTGGCACCCCTGCCCCCAAAGCCATTATTGCCCCCCACGCAGGCTACATTTATTCCGGTGCCATTGCCGCCAGCGCCTACGCGCGCCTGATCCCCGCCAAGGATACCATCACACGGGTCATTCTGCTTGGCCCCTGTCACCGGGTTCCAGTACGGGGTTTGGCCGCCAGCAGTGCCAGCGCCTTCGCTACGCCACTCGGTGACGTGCCCATCGACAAGGATGCTTTTGCTGAAATTAGCCACTTACCCCAGGTCAGTGTGGTTGATGAAACCCACGCAGAAGAGCACTCGTTAGAAGTCCATCTGCCGTTTTTGCAGGAAGTTCTGGGTGATTTTACCGTCTTGCCGCTGGTCGTCGGTGATGCCAGTAATGATCAAGTCGCCGAGGTGCTGGATATCTTATGGGGTGGACCGGAAACCATCATCGTCATCAGCTCAGATCTCAGCCATTTTCTGGATTACAATGCCGCGTCTGATTTGGACCGGGAAACCTGTACAGCCATCGAAGCCCTGGATCCGGATGCCATTCGTCAGGATCAGGCCTGTGGGCGCGTGCCGGTTAAAGGGCTGCTCACCACAGCCCGCCGTCGTAGCTTGCGCGTGGAAACCATTGATCTCAAAAACTCAGGCGATACTGCCGGGACCAAAGATCGCGTGGTGGGGTATGGCGCGTGGGCATTTCACGAGCTGGGCCATGCAATCACGGGGCCAGCCAACACAAACTTCGAAGCCAGAACCAAGGCGATACTGAAAGAATTCGGCGCCACATTTCTAAAAATTGCCGGTGCCAGCATTGAACATGGATTAGCAAAACATAACCTTATTTCCGTTAATTTAAATAGTTTTCCGGTGATTTTGCGGGAAACCGGTGCCTGTTTTGTTACGTTGCACAAGGATAATCAGTTACGTGGCTGTATTGGATCGCCGGAAGCACATCAACCGCTAATTAAAGACATCGCCTTTAATGCGTACAGAGCCGCCTTGGAAGATCCACGTTTCCCACCATTGCAAACCAACGAAATTAGCGACATCGACCTGTCCATATCAGTCCTCAGTCCGCAATCGCCTATGACCATTGCGAATGAAGCTGATTTGTTGAAGCAACTTCGCCCTGGTACGGATGGTCTCGTTATTGGTGATAGTGGGAAACGAGCCCTCTTCCTGCCATCGGTGTGGGAACAGCTACCAGAACCGGCGGATTTTTTGAACCGGTTGAAGGTAAAAGCGGGCATGAGTGCTGAACATTGGTCAGAGACGTTTACCGCACACCGGTTTATCACGGGCGACGTGAAACAATCCGATCTGGAAGATCCTACATCGATCTGGCCTTTGATCAGCGAAACGCCTGATAAACACTAGGAATTCTGTTGACTTACAACGTGTCTAAGCAGAACGTGCGGCGCACGACATTACACCTCATTTTATCGACTATTCCAGGGGGAAACATTGAGCATTTCAGTTGATCTGGACCTGATGAAGCAGGTCGCTGCTATTACAAGGCGTGCAGGCGCTGAAATCCTGACGATCTACGCAACCGATTTCGATGTAGAGATCAAAGGCGATTCTTCGCCCGTAACCCTTGCTGACAAAGCGGCAGAGGACATCATCCTGCCTGCCTTGGAAAGTGAGCTGGCTGTATCGTTTCCCATCGTCAGCGAAGAAGCCGCCGCCGATGGTCATATTCCGGATTTCACCAATTCGCCATTCTGGCTGGTAGACCCACTGGACGGCACCAAGGAATTTATCAGCCGTAACGGCGATTTCACCGTCAATATTGGCCTGATCGAAAACGGCACACCAATTCTGGGCGCAGTTTATGCCCCCGCCCATGACACCACGTATATTGGTGGCGCACCCGGTGCCTTCATGGATGTGAAAGGGGCTGGATACGAACCTATTTCCTGTCGTGCTTTCCCGGACGCGGGCCTCACGGCCCTGGTCAGCCGCTCCCATCGATCCCCGGAAACAGACGCCTATCTGGAACGCTTTACCATTGCCGATGATATTGCGGCCGGAAGCTCGCTCAAATTCTGCCGCGTGGCCGAAGGCGTCGCTGATCTGTACCCCCGTTTGGGGCGCACCATGGAGTGGGATACCGCCGCTGCCCACGGCGTGCTAAAATATGCCGGTGGCCATGTGGAAACGCTGGATGGTGCTGATCTGTCCTATGGCAAAGATGGGCTGGATAATCCTCACTTTGTTGCCTACGGAAACGGACAACTGCCGCCAGTCTGAGGATAGAATGAGTAAAAGCCCCGCCCCTGTTTTTGACCCCGAAAACGGCATCGCCACTGCGGCCAAGGCCCTGCAATCAGGGCAATTGGTGGGTATCCCCACAGAAACCGTATACGGTCTGGGTGGCGACGCTACCAATGATGATGCCGTGGCCGCTATATTTGAAGCCAAAGGCCGGCCCAGCTTTAACCCTCTGATCATCCACCTAGCCGATGAAGACAGCGCGTGGGATCATGTAATCCCATGTGACGCAGCCCGAAAACTGGCCGAGGCGTTTTGGCCGGGGCCACTAACCCTGGTCTTGCCAAGACGTCCGGAATCCGGCGTCTCGCTGCTGGCCAGTGCCGGTCTGGACACCCTGGCCATCCGGGTTCCAGCCCATCCCACGGCCAGATTACTATTGATGACGGCCAACACCCCGGTGGCCGCTCCCAGCGCCAATAAATCAGGCACCATCAGCCCCACACGGGCCGAACACGTGGCCGGACCATTCGCCGGTGTGATCGCCGGTGTGGTGGATGGCGGCCCCTGTCAGGTCGGACTGGAATCAACGGTCATCGGGTTTGATGGCGAGGTTCCCGTGCTGTTACGTCCGGGCGGTATTGCCGCCGAAGACATCGAAAATATCGTCGGGCCATTGTCCAACCCGGCACCGGATGGTGCCATCGCATCGCCTGGTATGCTGAAGCGGCATTATGCCCCGACCACCCCCATACGCCTTGATGCGCAAGACGTTGAACAAGGGGAAATTATGTTGGGATTTGGGGCTGAGACGCCAGCAAATGCACCAGAAGGTTCACGCAATTTATCCACTTCGGGTGATCTTCGTGAAGCCGCCGCCAACCTGTTTGCCATGTTGCGTGAACTCGATGATGTAGGTGCCAACTGTATTGTCGTTATGCCGATCCCGGAAACCGGGCTGGGCCAGGCCATCAATGACCGGCTAAGGCGGGCCTCGAGGCCCGCGTAACATAAGATCACTGGATTTCCTCATCAAGTCGCGGTAGTGTCCGAATAGCTTTAAGGCATTGAAAATTATGGACGAAACCGCATTGATCAAGACGTTGTCTGACCTGCTCGGCCCCAAGGGATGGTTGTGCGATGCGGAGGATGTGGAGCCATACATCACCGAGCACCGCAAATTATGGCGTGGTCATTGTCTTGGTGTGGCACGACCCGACAATACAGAACACGTCGCGCAGGTTATCCAGATATGCGCCGAGGCCGGTATACCGATAACCCCCCAGGGCGGTAACACAGGTCTGGTTGGCGGCGGAGTTCCGTTTGGTGGTGTTGTGCTTTCCACCGGCCGGATGAACCACATTCGTGAATTCGACACCCACAACCACACTATGACGGTGGATGCGGGCTGTATCCTGGCAGATATACAAGCCACAGCGGGTGAGAACGGGTTGTTTTTCCCCTTGAGCCTCGGCGCTGAGGGGTCATGCCAAATTGGTGGAAACCTGTCCACGAACGCAGGCGGTGTAGGGGTCTTGCGCTATGGCAATGCTCGCGATCTGGTGCTGGGGCTTGAGGTTGTACTGCCCGATGGCCAGACTCTTGATAACTTGAGCGGCCTGCGCAAGGACAACACAGGCTATGACCTCAAGCACTTGTTTATGGGGGCCGAAGGTACGCTAGGCGTGATTACGGCTGCAACGCTCAAACTTTTCCCACAACCACAAGCATGCGAAACAGCCCTCATTGCCTTTCCCTCGGTCGGGGCGGCATTGGATGTATTCGTAAGCTTGCGAAATGCTACAGGTGATTGTCTCAGCGCTTTTGAAATCATGAACAATCAGGCCTTTCAACTGGTCGGCGCCCACATGCCGGGCTCCACGGACATGTTCGAGGGTCAGCACCCCCAGTATGCGTTGGTTGAGCTTACCAGTGCCCGCCACAATGATGATCTTCGAAGTCTGCTGGTAGGTTGTCTGGTGCCGTTTCTGGATGACGGCACGGTGCACGATGCGCTTGTTGCCGAAAATGAAGGCCAGGCCGCTGCATTCTGGCGGGTTCGCGAGTCCATTCCGGAAGCCCAGGTTTTGGAAGGTGCCAGTATCAAACACGATATCTCTGTGCCTGTGTCAGCTGTTCCGGCGCTGATACAACGGGCCAGTGAAGCCGTGGAGGTATATTTATCCGATGTTCGTGTGGTGGCATTTGGCCATATGGGTGACGGCAACATTCACTTTAACCTGAGCCAGCCTACGGACATGGAGCCTGAGGTATTTTTGGACAAGTGGGATGAATTCGTCCGCCTGGTCCATGATATCGTGAAGGATATGGGTGGTAGTTTCAGCGCCGAACACGGTATCGGCACGCTAAAACGTGATGATTTAGCGCGATATGGCTCCGCCACAGCCCTTGATGTAATGAATCGCATCAAGGCGGCATTGGATCCGGGTGGCATCATGAATCCGGGGAAAGTGATCCCTGATCAGCCTGAAAACGACTAAGAAGTCCGGTGCGTGCAAAACGCCGTATTTCAGCCAGTTTTCATTAACCATAATACACGTTAAGCCTTGATTTTTTTCACTTTTTCTTCCACTTTGCCAACAATTGGGGCCAACTATTTCAGTGTAGTGCCTGATCCAGTCATTTGCGGGTTTGTTTTGGAAAAATATTGATGCGCGTATCGCTCACCATGTTCATCTATGTGGGCCGCCAGTTCCTCGTAAATTTCCTGGGGTTGTTGGCGGTGATCATGCTGATCGTCTTGTTGTTCGATACCATCGAACTGTTGCGCCGCGCTCATTCACATCCCGACACCTCCTTCGCCCAGATCCTTGAAATGGCCGCGCTGAAATTGCCCTTTATGTGCCAGCAGGTTTTTCCCTTTGCCGCCCTGTTCGGTTGCATGCTCACGTTCTGGAGCTTGGCCCGCCATCATGAACTCGTAGTAACCAGGGCCGCTGGTATTTCTGTGTGGCAGTTCCTGTTCCCTGTCATCTCCGTCAGCCTGTTGTTGGGCCTCTTTCAAATGGGCGCTCTCAATCATCTGGCATCAAAAACGCTGGCACAATACGAGAAACGCGAAGCCCTGATGTTAAAGGGGACACAGAATCTTTTCGCTTTGTCGCGCTCTGGCATTTGGTTACGTCAGTCCGGCCAGCAAGGCCAGGCCGTTATCCGCAGTTCTCGCATCACCACCGATAGCGATGAGATCACGCTCTATAACGTGACGGTCTTCATGTACCGGGGTGACTATGTATTCTACCAACGCATTGACGCAGAAACGGCCATTCTGGAAGACGGGTATTGGCAGCTTCAGAAAGCATGGATTCAACAACCCGAAGAAGCACCGGTGCTGGAACAAACTGTGTGGCTGGAAACGGACCTCACGTTTAACAGCATTCAAGACAGCTTTGCACCGCCCGAAACCATGTCGTTCTGGGCCCTGCCCGGTTTCATCGACAATCTGGAACAAGCAGGATTTTCGGCCGTACGGCACAGGCTTTATCTACACTCACTTATGGCCTCGCCTCTACTGATGTGCGCCATGGTTCTCATCGCGGCCGCGTTTACCTTGCGCTATAATCGCCGCGGCAGCACCACCTTCGTTATTGCAGGCGGGATGATGACTGGTTTTGTTTTGTATTTTTTTGCCGATCTTATTTTTGCACTGGGTCAGTCCGACACCATCCCGGTTGTCCTGGCCGCCTGGGCACCATCAAGTGTCGCAACGCTTTTAGGATTGACCACACTGCTTCATTTGGAAGACGGGTGACGGCATGATAATTTCTGTTGCGCGCTTTCTGATGGCACTCTCTATAGCTCTGTTTTTGAGCAATACAGTGCCCGCACTTGCCCAAAGTGTGGAGGCGCCTATCAGCTTCAGCTCCGATCAAATGGACATGGATAATGATCTGGGCATCATTACAGCCCGCGGCAATGTGGAAGTCGTGCACGAAGACCGTACGCTTATTGCCGATGTGATCAGCTACAACCAGAAGCTCGATGTGCTGACAGCGACAGGCAATGTCACAATGCTGGAGCCTTCCGGTGACGTCATGTTTGCCGCGCGTATGGAACTGGATGGTGACTTCAAAAACGGTATTGTTAACGATATACGAATGATCCTCAGCGATCGTTCGCGTCTTGCCGCCAATGGCGGCAGGCGGATTGATGGTGACCTCGATCTACGGAAGGCTGTGTATTCCCCTTGCAACCTGTGTGCAGATGATCCCACGCGCCCACCACTGTGGCAGATCAAGGCCATAAGGGTCTTTCACGATAGCTCGCGCAAAGTTGTGGAATATACCGATGCCTGGTTGGAGATCGCTGGCGTTCCGGTGCTGTACACGCCCTTCCTTACCCATCCTGATCCTACGGTGAAACGCGAAAGTGGATTGCTGACGCCAATTTTTGGAAGTTCATCTGATCTGGGCACCACATTCAAAACACCATATTTTTGGAATATTTCCCCGTACGCCGATGCCACGTTCACACCAGCGGTTTATTCGGAACAGGGCGTTGGCCTGGAAGCGGAGTACCGGGAACGGTACATCGATGGAGAAATTGAACTGACGGGTAGTATCGCCAATGATGATGAGTTGGGCGCGCGCGGTCACATCGACAGCTTTGGCAGATTTAACATCGACAAGACCTGGCGCTGGGGCATAGATGTAGAGCGCGCAAGTGATGACACCTACCAACGCCGTTACGGGATTGCCAGTGAACGCACCCTGACCAGCAACCTGTTCGCCGAAGGATTCCGTAAAGACAATTACTTCCGCGCTGAGGGATATGTTTTTCAGGGCCTACGTCCCGATGTGGACAATGACAATACTCCCCTGGTCGCGCCGCTCGTTGATTTCTATCATGTTGGAACACCCGGCAAGTTCGGCGGCAGAACCAATGTTGACGCATCCATAGTCATGTTATCGCGCAAAGACGGTGTGGATTCCTACCGCGCCTCCATTCGACCAGAGTGGGAAACCAATTACGTATCGAAAATCGGCGAAACCTATCGATTGGGTCTTAGCATGGATGCAGACACGTACTACGTTAGTGATTTCACGCCCGAAGGTTCCTCATCAGAATATGCCGGCACCACGGGACGGCTATTCCCGCAAGCCAAACTTGATTGGGGATTGCCGCTTGTTCGAAATAGTGAACAGGTTCAACAGGTGTTTGAGCCTATGGCCTCAATTATCATCGCGCCCAATGGCGGCAATTCCGTCAGGATACCTAACGAAGACAGCCAGGAGTTTGAGTTTGACGAAACCAGTCTGTTCCGTAACAGCAGATTTGCTGGTCATGACAGAGTGGAAGGCGGCAGCAGGATCGATTACGGGGCCAAATGGGGTGTCTATGGCGATAACGGTGGCTACACCAGCGTGTTCGCCGGGCAAAGTTACCGCTTCCGCGAAGACAACACATTCGGAGCGGGTACAGGTTTGGAAGAGCACGTTTCAGATTTTGTTGCAAAAGTACAAATTGAGCCTAGCAGTTATTTCTCTCTGCTCTATCGTACTCGAATAGGCAAAGAGGATTTCACCGTTGATCGAAGTGAACTCAACATGTCTGCTGGCGTACCACTCCTGAAGGCTTCAACAGCGTACCGAATGTTCAAAGCACAGGAAGACAGTGAATTCAGCGATCGTGAGGACCTGACGATTGGCATCAGTTCGCAATTATCTGAATACTGGTCAGCCTCTTTCAATATGTTACGTGATATTGAAGCCTCTGCTACGCGTAGCTTACAATTTGGCGCGCGATACGAGGATGAGTGTCTGGTCTACACGGCCAATTTGACCAGGTCCTTTTTTGAAGACAGAGATTTGAAGCCCGTGGATGCTATAATGTTCCGGGTAGCATTCAAAACATTAGGTGAAGTAACGGCAAATTACTGATGATAGAAACCTTGTTAAAAAAAGCATCAAAGTTCATGGGCACTCTGTTTGTGGCCGCAGGCGTTCTGGTCGCCAGCGCCCCCGTCATGACGACACCGTCTCAGGCACAGGAATCGCTGAAGATCATTGCCGTGGTTAATGACGACATTATTTCAGCTTTCGACATCCACGCTCGCACATTGCTGGTGATCGTGCTGTCGAAACTGCCCAGAAACCAACAGACCGTTGATCGGTTGGCGCCGCAGATTTTGCGTATGCTGATTGATGAAACGCTCAAGTTACAGGAAGCGGAAAGACTTGGCATTACGGTATCTCAGCAAGAGATGGACAACGCGCTCATCATGGCCGGAAAACAAAACAAAATATCAACTGAAAAGCTGATCGAGACACTTGACCAAACAGGCGTAGGGATCGAATCGTTGCTCATGCAGGCCAAATCAGAAATTGCCTGGAGCCGTATTGTCCCCATGAAGTATGGCCGCAATGTTGAAATTACTGACAACGATATTACCAAGGCCATGGCTAAAGCTGCGAACCTTCGCAATCAACCGCAATTCTTGATGTCAGAAATTTTGCTTTCGTTTGACAACCCATCCAAAGATGCAACGGTTCGGAAACAGGCACAGCAGTTGATTCAGGAACTGAAGAACGGTGCCAAGTTTGACTCTCTGGCTCGGGCATTCTCGCAATCTCCATCTGCCCCTAATGGGGGTGCTCTGGGCTGGACGAGACTGGATCAAATGCCGGACAGGATTGCGCAGATTGTTCAAACCATGCGACCCGGACAAATATCCACCGAGATATCCCTGCCCTCAGCCTATGTCATCGTCCATTTGCGACAGGTGCGCGCCAGTGCAGATGATAAGGTGGCCGATACTGTGGTCGATCTGAACCAGTTTCATTTGGAACTACCGGGTGATGCCAGCACCGCAACGGTTGAATCATACATGCAAACGGCAAAAGATAAGACGCAAGGCGCACGTTCATGTGCAGCATTCAATGACGCTGCCAAACAGGCGGGATCGCCCCTATCGGGTGGGTTAGGTAAAATCGCGCTCTCTAAATTGCCAGAGCACCTTTCCAGTTTGGTGCAGGATTTAGCAATCAATACACCAAGCAAGGCTATTCGCACGAACGACGCCGTTGTTGTCTTCATGGTTTGTGAGCGTATAGAGCCCAAAGCCCCATCAGATGAAGTCGAAAAAGCTCGAGTTCAACAGCAACTCTTCGGGCAAAAACTCGCCGTTTATGCCAGACAGGCTATGCGCGATCTCCGGCGAGCCGCCTATATAGACATTAGGTAGGCCGCAAATGCCGGGCTCCACGCACATACCGGGCCAAGCCCCCATTGCCGTCACGATGGGTGAACCAGCGGGTATTGGTGGTGAAATCGCCCTTATTGCGTGGAAAGGCCGGACACAGGACACCCCCGCCTACTTTGTCATTGATGCCCCCGATCGCTTGCAATCAATCAGTACTAAGCTGGATATGGGTGTTCGCGTTATTGAAATTTCCAGGCCCGACGAAACAGCAGATGCATTTCGCGAAGGGCTTCCTGTGCTACCGGTCGGGTATTCAGTGTCAACGCATCCCGGACACCCGTCCACGGAATCAGCGGCCGCTGTATGTGCGTCTATAGAACATGCTGTTCAGTTTTGCCTGGATAAAACAGCGCGTGGCATGACCACAAGTCCTATTCAAAAGAACACACTGTACGATGCAGGTTTCGCCTACCCCGGACATACTGAATACGTGGCCCATCTGAGCGGTAATCATGAGCCCGTCATGATGTTGGCCTCACCCATGCTACGCGTTGTGCCAGTCACCATGCATGAACAGCTGTCCAAGGCAATCGATAGCCTGAGCACCGCAACAATCATCAGCAAAGCACGCATCACAGCACGCGCCCTGCAACAGGATTTCGGTATCGAGACGCCGCGACTGGCCATGGCGGGCCTCAATCCTCACGCGGGTGAAGATGGCAATCTAGGCCATGAAGAAAACGACATTATTCTGCCCGCTATTGAGACGCTTCGAAACGACGGTCTTCATGTGGACGGCCCTGTACCACCAGATGCCCTGTTTATGCCGCGCATGCGTGACACCTATGATGCCGCGATTTGCCAATACCATGACCAGGCCCTGATTCCCATCAAGGCGCTGGATGTGGATAATGCGGTTAACGTTACCATTGGGCTTCCCATTATTCGCACGTCGCCGGATCACGGCACGGCCCTGAATATTGCAGGCACTGGTACAGCAAACCCCCAAAGCTTTATCGCGGCCTTACGTATGGCAGACCAATTGGCGTACACCCGATCCATGGATCAAGCGACCCGCAATGACTGACATTGAGAACCTGCCACCGTTGCGCGATATCATCGACCAGTTCGACCTTCGCGCGAAGAAATCCCTCGGTCAGAATTTTTTGCTGGATTTGAACCTGACGGCCCGCATCGCTAAAGCGGCTGGCCCTCTTGATCAGTGCGACGTCATTGAAATCGGCCCAGGGCCCGGGGGCCTCACCCGCGCGCTATTACAGGCCGGTGCGCGCCACGTCCATGCCATTGAACGGGATGAGCGGTGTGTACGCGCGGCTCAAATCATCGCCGACGCATCTGGTGGCCGCCTCAGCATCATTGAAGCCGATGCATTGAAACTGGACGTCCCAACCATTGGAACAGCCCCGAGGCGGATTGTTGCAAACCTGCCCTACAACGTGGCCACACCTTTGTTGTTAAGCTGGTTGCATCAGGTGGACAGCATTGAAAGCATGACCTTAATGTTCCAGCGTGAGGTTGCCGAACGCATCGTCGCCAAACCGGGCAACAAAACCTATGGCCGGTTGTCGGTGATTACCCAATGGCTGTGCGACGCGCGTTTTGAATTCGATATATCACCGAAGGCGTTCACCCCGCCGCCGAAAGTTACCTCCAGTGTTATCACGTTGACACCACGGGCGACGCCTCTTGCGCCCGCCACGTTTGGACATCTGGAACAGGTTACACAAGCGGCATTCGGGCAGCGGCGCAAGATGCTGCGGGCGAGCCTCAAATCAACAGGTGTCAATTTAGCGGCGTTGGATATCGATCCCACGAGGCGGGCCGAGGAATTGTCCGTAGAGGAGTTCTGCCGCATCGCCGAAGCGGTCCGGCTACAGGCCTAGACCGCTATTGGCCCACACTTACTGTCCAACACCGAGTGCCCGAACAAAACCGAGCAGTCCATTTTGGCGGCGGCGTTTCAGGCGTTCAGATGCCAAAATTGCGGTCACATTCGAGACGCTTTTTTCAATTTCATCATTGATGATCACGTATTCATAGGCGTCCCAGTGGCTCATCTCTGATGTGGCTTTGTCCATGCGCCCACGGACCACATCTTCACTATCCTGGGCTCGGTTAAACAGGCGACGCTCAAGTTCTTCAATCGATGGCGGTAACACAAAGACCGATACCAGGTCATCGTGCGCGTATTGCTGAATTTCCTGTGCGCCTTGCCAATCCACATCGAATAAAACATCACGACCAGCTTCCATCGCCGTTTCCACTGGTGCTTTGGGTGTGCCGTAAGAATTGCCAAAGACGGTCGCGTGCTCCAGAAATTCATCGTCAGCAACCATCTGGTCGAACGTCTCGCGCGTAACAAAATAATAGTGTTCGCCATCCACCTCACCCGGTCTGGCTTCACGGGTGGTCGCCGATACGGACATGGTCAAGTTGCCATCATTGGCTAACAGAGTGCGGGCAATGGTCGATTTACCGGCACCCGATGGCGAAGACAACACAAGCATAAGGCCGCGGCGGCGGATTTCAGGGGATACAGACGGGGACGCGCTCACAGCTACCTCATTCAACGTTCTGAATTTGCTCTCGCAATTGATCAATAATAACTTTGAGTTCCAAGCCCACCCGTGTCAATTCCGGCGCGATAGCTTTTGAACACAAAGTATTGGCTTCCCGGTTAAATTCTTGACACAAAAAGTCGAATTTTCGCCCCACGGCACCATCATCTGTCAACAAATCTGACGCGGCCTGACAGTGGGCCTCTAATCTGTCCAGTTCTTCTGTCACATCACCTTTGGTCAGCAAGATTGCCGCTTCCTGTGCCAATCGGTCTTCGCTCAAAGGTGGGGCACTTTCCAACAGTCTGGCAACACCGCTGCGAATACGTTCAGCGATCAGATCTGTCTGTTCGGATGCCAGTGCTGCCGCCTGCATGCGCAAGTCATTGATGGTTACGACCTGTTGAGTGAGAACCGCCGCAAGCCGCGCACCCTCGTCTTTCCGGTTTTCCACCAGTCCCGCTAACGCCTGTTCGAACCCGTCACGAACAGCCTTGTCGATTTCAATTTGCCTATCCTCGTCCACATCATCGTCAGCGGCCTCCCATACGCCGCGAAGGGCCATTAAACCATCAATACCCGGCGGGGTGGCTGTGGGACATTTTGCGGCGATTTCAGGGACGGCAGCGATAATCTGATCAAGCACCTGCCAGTTAATTCGAAGCGGTGATTCTGTGGCCTGTTTCGTGATATTAAGGTTGATGCTGACGTTGCCACGCGCCATCTTTTTTTGCGCCTGGGTGCGGGCATCAGCCTCAAGGCGATCATAACCGCCCGGCAAACGACAGCGTACATCCAGCCCCTTACCATTGACGCTTTTAAGCTCCCAAGCCCAGGAAACCTCGCCTGCCTCACCCTCACTACGCGCAAAACCGGTCATGGATGACAGGGGCATGTAATTACTCGCTTTGTACTTCATTAAATTGGTTCATATCATACAGCCCCTTTTATAGGGGGCAACCGCTGCTATTGCTACTCATCGCGAAATTCGACGGTATAGTGTCCCATGATCAAGCTATCTCCCAAATGTATCCTTATAACCGGTGCCTCAAGCGGCTTGGGTGCGGCGCTGGCAAGGTACTATGCTGAATCAGGGGTCACACTCCACATTTCAGGGCGAAACAAAGAACGTTTGTCCCAAACAGCCCTCCAATGCCGTGAACGGGGGGCCGAGGTTTATGAAGTGGTGGTTGACGCGGGCGACATGAATGCCATGGCCAACTGGACCCAACTCGCCATGCGCAAATCCGGTAACCTCGACCTGGTCATCGCCAATGCGGGCATTTCCGGCGGTACCAGCACCACAGACCGATCCAGGGTGATTGATGACGAGTCCACCCGCAACATCATGGCGATCAATATTGCGGGTGTGTTGAACACAGTCTTGCCGGTCATTCCGCCAATGACAGAAAAACGCCACGGCCAGATCGCCATTATCAGTTCTATTGCCGGGTTTCGGGGTATGCCTTCCGCACCGGCCTATTCCGCCAGCAAAGCAGCCGTCAAAGCCTATGGCGAGGCGCTACGCCCACGACTGGCGACCCATAATGTTCGTTTGAGCGTCGTGATGCCGGGATTTATTGAAAGCCGCATTACGGACGCAAATAACTTCTCGATGCCAATGATAATGACCGCAGACAAGGCGGCACGAATCATTGCGTGTGGTTTATCAAAAAATAAAGCCCGTATAGCATTCCCGGTTCCTATGGCCTTCGCGGCATGGCTCGTGGCCTGCTTGCCACCATCCCTAACGGATCGATTCCTAACTCGATTACCATCAAAAACATGACCCTTATGGATGCTTCCTCCGTGTCAAATATAAAGATCGCCCCCATGGCACTTGAGTTCATTATTGACGACGCACCATTGTCCTATCATGGTGTGCTCACATGAAAAACCGTGACCCAAATACGAACTTTGCACAGAACCATTCGAGGCTATCCCAATATTCAATTGGTATCTCCGTTGGTGTGACAATAGCGATGATGTTCATCGCCACAGCCATTTGGCAATCAGCCCAATCAGACCAAATGCGACGTGCTAACGGAGAATTACTCAGCGTAGGGCAACTCAATGCAGCACGCATTAAGGCCCATATTGAAACACGGTTGAATGTAGGCACTTACCTAAAAAGCCAGTGGCTTGACAAACACATCGGTAATTATGATGAGTTTCGAGCGTACACCCGCTCTGCACTTGAGCTATTTCAAGATGTCCAGGCCATCAACTGGGTGAACCCACAGGGTGTCATTCAATGGGTTAGCCCACCAGAGGGAAATGAAGCGGCGCAAGGTCTTGATCTTCGCAAGCTACCGATCCCTGAAGCCATTCTACTAGAATCCGAAAAAACTGGCCAAATGCAAATCAGCCCTCCCATCGACCTTGCCCAGGGAGGCCGGGGGTTCGTTGCCTATATTCCTCTGAAGACAAATAACGTTTCAGATGGTTTTCTCAATATGGTTTTCCGTACAGAACCGCTGATTGAGAGCGCCATTCCCGGCTATCTGAACAATGACCATCAACTGGCAATCACCGACGGCGATGCATTCGTTTGCTGCACAGACACCACGCCCGGGTTGGAGCATCCGAATACAGTCAAACACTTGATCAAAATAGGCAACAGAGAATGGTCGGTGTCTCTGACATCGACGACCGAACACAACACTTCTATCGTTGATGAAGTCACTCTGATCACAGGCCTTATATTATCGGTCACAACCGGGTTCCTAATCTGGTTGACGATGTCGCGTCAGATTACTTTACGTGGGAATGAGAAGCGGTTTCGGCTCCTTTATCATCACTCTCCCCTTGGGATTTCGCTGGAAGATTTTTCGGTAGCCAAAAAAATTATCAACAGGTTACGACGTAGGGGCGTTCATGATCTTCGAAACCACTTTGAAAATCACCCGGAGGATTTGAAGGCCGCTATTGTCGGCATTCGGCTTCTTGACGTCAACGAAGCCTTTGTGAAAATCTTTGGTGAAGATACGTTTCAGGACACCATTGACAAGGAGATGACTGGCGTAAACTGGGAAGACAATGAATGGCGAGAATATTACCTGAAAGTGTGCCTGGCATTAGCGGACGGCCAAATTTCTTCTTCATTCGACGTCATGGATATCGGTCCTGATGGCACTAAAACGTATGTTAGTTGTGTCAATTCGGTTCCCGATGATCACCAGAATGACTGGACCGAAATCATCACCACCCATGAAGATATCTCGGAACGTATCCGCCGGGGAGACGCCTTGCGAAAAAGTGAAGGGCTTTTACAGGAGAGTATGCGGCTCGCGCGGCTTGGTTATCTCGTATGGGATGCTACCCAGGATAAATGTATTTATTGCTCGGGTATTTATGCAGAAATCCATGGCACCACAGCCGACAATTTCGCCCGTGACGCCGCGAAATTGGATGGCGAGTTTAGCTTTACACACCCCGATGACCGTGAACGCGTCCGACAGATGTTGGCCGATGTAATTCGTGGCGAAACCATAGAATCCACCTACCGACTTTTGAACAGCGATGGCCAGGTCAGGTACGTAAATTCAATAGCCCGCCCCCTCATTGACGAGCGGGGAATCGTTACCGAAATTCATGAAGTTGTACAGGACATGACCCGCGTAACAGAAGCTGAAGGAAATTTACAAATTGCGTTGGTGGAGGCTCAGGAGGCTAACCGGGCGAAGTCTCAGTTCCTGGCGACCATGAGCCATGAATTCCGCACGCCGTTGAATGCCATCATTGGATTCAGCGATATGATGCGCCTACAGTACTTCGGTCCACTCGGTGCCAAGCACTATGAAGGGTACGTGGAGGACATTCGCAACAGTGGTGAGCACATGCTGGCCCTGACCAATGACATTCTCGATCTTGCAGCGATAGAGTCTGGAAAACGCGAGTTCGACAAGCAAGCCATTGATGTGCGCGCCACGCTGGATGAGTGTTATCGTCACTTCGAGCACCTCGCCCAGGAGAAGGGGATCAATCTATTGTTGGAGGCTGCGGATGCCCTGCCTATGATCTTTGTCGAAAAAAGATCTATCTTTCAGATATTTTTGAACCTGGTATCCAATTCCATCAAGTTCACACAACAAGGCGGATCCATAACCATTTCTGCGGTGCCACACGGCAATGATCTGGAAATCAAAGTGATCGACACCGGCTTGGGTATTCCCGCAGACATTTTGCCTTCGATTACGGAACCCTTCATTCAATCTCGGAACAATCCCCATTTGGCCGAGGCCGGCACTGGCCTCGGCTTATCAATTGTAAAAGTGCTCACCGAGTCACATGATGGTCACATGACGATTGAGAGCACTGTTGGCGAAGGCACGACGGTGACCATCGCCCTGCCCGTCTGCTCTGCATCGGCATAAGGCTAGTTCAAAAAAGCCCGTCGACGACCTGAATTCTCAGTTCGCCCAACCCTTCGATCCCGCCTGTCATGGTATCGCCGGGTTTAACCGGTCCGACACCAGCTGGCGTTCCGGTCATGATCAGATCGCCAGGTTCCAGAGCAACAGATTGGCTGAGGCACCATATGCTTTCCGCCACGCCCCATATTTGTTGGTCCAGGTCACCATCCTGTCTGATCTCATCATTGACGCTGAGCCAAATTCGGCCCTTGTCCGGGTGTCCAATATCGCGGGCGGGTGTGATCGCCGAACAGGGTGCAGCGTGATCAAACGCCTTGCCACCGTCCCAGGGTCGACGCATTTCCTTGGCCTTGGCCTGTAAATCGCGCCGGGTCATATCAATACCAACACCATAACCATATACGTGGTTCAATGCGTCTTCCTTGGCGATACTGCGCCCGGCTGTGCCAATGGCCACCACCAACTCGATCTCGTGCTGTACGTCTTCGGATAGCGGCGGATAGGGAAAGTCGCTGCCATCAAGCAGAATGGCATCCGCCGGTTTGCTGAAAAAGAACGGTGGATCGCGCTCATCGTTACCCATTTCGCGCACATGATCAGCGTAATTGCGGCCCACACAATGAATACGCCGTACCGGGAATGTCTGGCTCGATCCGTTCACCGGCAACGCCGGGCGTGATTCAGGTGAAATTACATAACTCATACTGCTCTCCATAAATTAAATGTTATTGTGCCGCAGCGTCCCTGATCTTGCGCCATTTGCGCACATTTCGGTTATGCTCTTCCAGAGTCTTGGAAAATGCATGCCCACCGGTACCATCGGCGACGAAATACAGATCACCCGATTGCGCCGGGTTCAATACAGCTTCCAGTGCGGCCCGGCCCGGACTGGCGATGGGTCCGGGTGGAAGACCAGCAGTGGTATAGGTGTTGTAGGGGGTCTCCGCTTTCAAATCACCTCGCGTGAGCGCCCGGTCCAATGGAGCCTGACCCAGCGTGATGCCGTATGCGACCGTGGGATCGGACTGTAACCGCATGGCCAGCCGTAAGCGATTGATGAATACGGCAGCAACCCGTGCCCGTTCCCCCGCCACGCCGGTTTCTTTCTCAACGATTGATGCAAGGATCAGGGCTTCCTCGGGTGATTTCAATGGTAGACCCGCCGCTCGACCAGACCACAAGGTATTCACCAGATCGCTCATCCCGCGTGCCATGCGCGCGATCACATCCTGGCGGTCCTCACCGTAGGAAAAATAGTAAGTTTCAGGCAACAAGCTGCCTTCAGGTGGCACGGAAAAATAGATGGATCCCTTAAGGCCGTCTGTGACCGCGATCTGATCGACGATCTGCCGACTAGTCAAGCCCTCGGCAATGGTGAAGCGGCGCAGGCGCGTCTTGCCCGACCGAATAACCGCCAGAACCTCCTTAGCACTGGATTTGGCGGCAAAGACGTACTCACCCGCCTTCAGGGAGCCGGACTTGTCGGTCAGGCGAACTCCCAGTTCAAAAACCAGTGCATCCGTGACGATACCATCGCTGCTCAATTGCCGGGCGATGGCCTTCACTCCGGCGCCTGAGGGTATGATCGTGATTGTTTCCTGGGAGAGTGGGCCTTCAGCTTCAAACTGGCTTTTACCCCACAGAAATACGCCACCAGCACCAAGCACGGTGATCGCGCCCAAAACCATGATCACTGCAAGGATACGATAGCCTGTCATCAGGCCAGCTTATCAATCCGGGACTTTAAAGACGAGCGAAGCGTTGGTGCCACCAAATCCGAAGGAATTAGATAACGCCGCATTGATGGTGCGTTCCTTGGCCTGATGGGGCACCAGATCCACACCTTCACAGCCTTCTGACGGATCGTTCAGATTCAACGTGGGCGGGGCCACATTGTCACGGATTGCCAGGATTGAATAGATCGCTTCAACAGCACCAGCCGCCCCCAACAGGTGGCCAACCGCAGATTTGGTGGACGACATGGAAGCGTTTTCCAGCGCACTACCAAACGCCCGGCGGATGGCCTTCAACTCAATCATGTCTCCAAGCGGCGTTGAGGTGCCGTGCGCATTAATATAGTCGATATCTGAAAAATTCAGACCGGACCGCTTCATGGCGGCATTCACGCAACGATAGGCACCATCACCGGATTCGGCGGGGGCCGTGATATGATAGGCGTCACCAGACATGCCGTAACCAACCACTTCGGCGTAAATAGTGGCACCACGTTTCTTGGCGTGTTCCAGTTCCTCCAGAACCACCACGCCAGCGCCTTCGCCCATGACGAAACCGTCGCGGCCATTATCCCACGGCCGCGATGCCTGTTCTGGTGTGTCATTGAAGTTCGTTGAAAGCGCGCGTGCCTGCGAAAACCCTGCCATGCCCACACGGCAACAAGCGGCTTCTGCACCACCGGCAATCATCACGTCAGCGTCATCGAGCATGATCATGCGCGCTGCATCACCAATGGCGTGCGTGCCTGTGGCACACGCCGTCACCACCGCGTGGTTCGGGCCTTTGAATCCGTACCGAATTGAAATATGCCCGGATATGAGATTGATCAGACTGGCCGGAATGAAAAACGGGCTGAGCTTTCGCACATTGCCAGCTTCGACCTTGACGGAACCTTCGGCGATTTCTGACAGACCACCAATGCCTGATCCAACCAAGACGCCGGTCCGGCATTGTGATTCTTCATCTTCCGGCTGCCAGCCTGAATCCTCTACCGCCTGTTGCGCCGCGGCGATACCATAGATGATGAAATTATCCATCCGGCGCTGGTCTTTGGGAGACACCCAGTCGTCGGGGTTAAACGCACCTTCGCTGTGATCAACTCGCGCGGCGATCTTTGCCGGAATATCTGAGACATCAAAACCAGTTATCTCGCGAACACCGCATTCTGCATTGAGAATACGACGCCAGTTCTCGTCAATCCCGCACCCCAATGCGTTGACGATACCCATGCCTGTAACAACAACACGTTTCATCTGTTCATCATCCCGATATCATCGCCTGTTTGAGTGCCAAGGCAAAGGGATCAACCCCTTTGCGAGCCCAGGCGGCCAAAAATCGCACCAGAAAACGCACCAGAGCAGTACAACAAAATCTCGGAAATCGGGCGGAACAGGATTCGCGCCCGATTATTTCCGGATTTAGCTAGCTTGTGATTCGATGAAATCAACGGCGTTCTTAACGGTCTGAATATTTTCAGCCGCATCATCAGGAATCTCGCAACCGAATTCCTCTTCAAAAGCCATAACCAGTTCGACTGTGTCCAAGCTGTCTGCGCCCAAATCGTCGATGAAACTTGCGTTATCTACAATTTTTGCTTCGTCCACACCCAAGTGTTCCAGAACGATTTTTTTTACGCGTTCGGCGACGTCACTCATACTCATATTCCCCGTGTCTAAAAGAGGTTAAATTCGAATTTCATTGCCCTGTTTTTGTCCCCCTGTAATGGCCCGGTTTAAGGATTCACACGAGGTGCTAAAGGCAACATTTTGGTAACACACTTTTTTCGGGATGACCAGCGGTCACCCGCCGTATTCAGCCCTTAATGTGGTGCGGGGTATCATGTATTACGTATGCACCGCAAGCACTTGCTGCGTCGCTGAAATTGAACGTAACAAAACGTGATCAGATCCCCATCAAATCATGGCCATGCCGCCATTGATGTGAAGGGTCTGGCCCGTCACATAACTGGCCTCGATACTGGCCAGATATACCACACCGGCCGAGATATCGGCCACGCTACCCAACCGTCCAGACGGCACACCCGTTAGTAGTGTTGCTTTCTGATCATCACTCAGTGCATCGGTCATGGCCGTTTCAATGAAACCCGGTGCTACACAGTTCACCGTGATGCCGCGCGACGCCACTTCCTGGGCCATGGCTTTTGACATCCCAACCATACCGGCTTTCGACGCGGCATAATTGGCCTGGCCCGCATTGCCAGTGGTGCCAACAATGGAAGAAATGTTGATGATTCGCCCCCAACGCGCCTTCATCATGCCTTTGAGGCATGCCCGGCTAAGGCGAAATGTGGCCGTCAGGTTTACGTCGATAACAGCCTGCCAGTCCTCATCCTTCATGCGCATGGCAAGTGTGTCGCGCGTCAGCCCCGCATTGTTGATCAGAATATCAACGCTGCCCATGGCCTCTGCTGCATCACTGATCAGCTTGTTCGGCCCCTCAGGATCACTCAGGTCACACGGCACCACGTGACACCGGTTACCCAGATCCGCGGCCACGGCATCCAGTGCATCTTTGCGTGTACCCGACAGCGCTACAACGGCACCTGCATCATGCAGGGTCTTGGCGATGGCGCCACCGATGCCACCTGATGCGCCAGTCACCAGGGCATTCTTGCCACTCAGATCAAACATATACTCTCTCCCTGAACTTGAATTATAGCGACGCCAAAAAAGTTTCCACGTCTGCCGGAGTCCCGACGTTGACCGACGTCATTTCCTTGTCGATTCGGCGGGTTAATCCGCTCAGTACTTTGCCCGCCCCCACTTCAACCAGCGTATCGACGCCCTGATCCTTCATATATAGAACGCTCTCGCGCCAGCGCACCATGTGCGTGACCTGTTCCACCAGCAATTCACGAATCTCATCGGGATCGACTGTCTTGCTGGCCGTGACGTTCGCAACCACGGGCACAATAGGTGCCTGCATTTGAACATTACCCAGCGCCTCGGCCATGGCATCGGCGGCCGGCGCCATCATGGAACAATGGAACGGGGCGCTAACCGGCAATAGAACTGCGCGCTTACAGCCTTTTTCTTTAGCCAACTCGCAAGCATGCTCCACTGCCGCGGCCTCACCACTGATCACCACCTGTCCCGATGCATTATCGTTGGCCGTACTGCACACGCCTGCGCTGGACGCTTCTTCGGCGATGGCACGCACATCATCCATCTCAAGCCCCAACAGAGCCGCCATAGCACCTTCGCCCACCGGCACCGCTGCCTGCATGGCTTTGCCGCGTATCTTCAACAATCGAGCCGTATCCGCCACGGTGAACGTGCCAGCGGCCGCCAGCGCTGAATACTCGCCCAACGAATGCCCGGCAACACAAGACGCAGCTGACGCCAAATCAAGCCCGCCCTCTTTCTCCAGAACCCGTAACGCAGCCATGCTTACGGCCATCAACGCCGGTTGAGCATTCTCGGTCAACGTCAATTCGTCTTCCGGACCTCCGGCCATAAGAAGGCTCAACTTTTGCTCTAGTGCATCATCAATTTCTTCAAATACCATACGGGCTTCAGGGAAGGCATCGGCCAGTTCACTGCCCATACCAACGGCCTGGGATCCTTGTCCGGGGAATATAAATGCGCGTGTCATATCGCTGTAGTTCTCATTTGTTATGCATGAATCGATGTGCATTTAGGGGACAACGTCGGGCGCAGAGAGTCAAGATAGTGTGGAGGGCCCGATCAGCCTGACTCCGTCCGGAACGTCCCCTGCAAATTTCACGCACGGTAAAAAAGCTCTTTATCAATGGTGAACTCTTGTACGCTCCGGGCATTTTGCGTATTAAAGTTAAAGATGAAAGCCATTCAAAAAGCGGCTAAAGAAAAGCCAGAACTCGTAATGAGCAGAACCTGACATGAGTAATGAATTTGAACAAATGTTGGCGCGGTTACGTGCAGAGTTTATCGATATTTGCATAGATAAGCTTGATTTTGTCGATACCGCCGTCACTCACTTTTCCAAGGATAAAGGACGGAGAGGAGAAAACTATCTCGACGTTCAGCGGGAAATTCACAGCATCAAGGGGTCCGCAGGTACCCACGGATTCAATTCAATATCAATAATTGCTCATAGACTTGAAGATTATGTTGAATCAAAACGCCGTTTATCGGCAAATGACTGGCAAGAGGTTCAGAAATTTGTTGATGCCATAAGAGATATCATCGAATCGAGAGAGGAACTGGATGAGGCCGGAATCGAAAAGGTTCTGAACGCCTTACCAAAAGGCGCTTACTCAACGATTGAAACCAAAGAAGGCAAGAAAGTAACACTCCTTCTTGTCATGCAGAAGAATTTTCAACGTAAACTTATCGGGTTGGACCTTGCCTCTACTGGCTTCGATGTCTCGTTCGCTGATATGCCATCTCAGGCCATTGAACTGGCGCTTTCTATCAAGCCTGACGTTATTCTTTCAGGCCAGGAATTATTGGAGTTTCCAGGTTCAGAACTTGCGGCAGTATTCAAAGCGATTA